>QLIP01010241.1_pt1 | contig 87233 bp, 78 predicted proteins | sample 1769771 | NCBI WGS metagenome assembly QLIP01 (sample SAMN09428762, study PRJNA476227) | Gut metagenome, whole genome shotgun sequencing project. | isolation source: cecum | host: Rhizomys sinensis | place: China: Jinsha town of Minqing, Fujian Province | collected 2013-09-23 | reverse complement strand
CGCAGGAGGCACCCTATGATTTTGAAACCGATACAACTTGGCAGGGGGCATTTGGCAGCGGAAGAACTTGCCGCAGATAAGAAAGGCTGTAAACATTTCGGACCGTGCGGCGTGGGCAAAAAAGCCCTGTATCTGAACAGTTTTTTCATTGACCGCATATACTATATTCCATATCCGGGCATAAGGCGCGTATTTAAGCGCATCGCCATGAGTAAAGGCGGTTTTTCTGGAAAAGGGATTTTTGCGACAATACCATATCTTGTAGTTGAATATGATAACGGTACGCAAAAACAATGTACCTTTAAATATGAAGAAAAGGTTGACGAACTGCTTGCGTGTCTAAAGCGGGAACAGCCGCAGATAAAACTTGTAAGCGCAGATGCTGAAAAGCGTTTAAAGAAAAGGGAACGCGAACGCGCTGCACGCAAAGTGGCGGTATTATCCAAACAGGCACGGGCAAGCATACAAAAGATCAAAGAAGATCAGGCTTTTTTGGAGAAGCAGCCGGAACTTGCCAGGGAACTTAGCACTGCGGCACGAAAAAAACGCGCTTTTATACGCAGCAATCCAAGTTACCGGTGGGTGGCGCTTGTGATTACGCTGCTAGGGGCCATTTCGCTGTGTTACGGCATTTATTCCGTCATGAAGCAAAGCGGCTTTGCAATATACTTTCTTCTCTTTGGAATCGCGGCAATCTTTATTTTTGCGGGCTTGCGGGTTTTGCCTACTGCGCGCAGCAACAAAAAATCCGTTATGGAAAGAGTTGAAAAGGCGAAAGAAGCCATGCAGCAGTATTTAGCGGACAAACCAGACTTTTTCTTGCCTGTCCGATACGCGCATCCGATCGTACTGCGGCGCATGTGCCGTGCTATTGAGGAAGGAAAGGCTGTAGAGCTTTCCGAAGCATTAGAAGCGGTAAAGCGCGATTTGAAAGCACTCAACTCTGACGTGGAAGTTGACGAGGAAGAATACGAAGAAGTTGTGGCAATAAAGCCAATGTTTTTGAATGAAGAGTATCAATGATGTAAATCGGGCAGGAGGACCCAACAGCTTGCATAGACGGGGCTTAGGCATTCGGATATGGATTTCGGATATGGAAAATGAGAGGCGGGTATGCACACCTTTGGATGTGATACTCGCTTTTTGAGTATCCGTTTTGAGTGTATGAAAGTTTGCCGGAAAAGACCGGGGCGATTTATCTGACAACAGCGGGAAGTTGTCGTGCTATTTTAAATTGTGCGAAGAAGGGTAGGTTTATACATGATGCACAAAACGTAAGATTGCAAGAAAAAAAGCAGGAGAGGGAAACGGAAAGTTTTCCACGCAAACAAGTATTAGAAATAGCCTAAAAAGCAGTTATGCACGAAGTTATCCACATTATCCACAAAGGCAACGAGAGAAGGTGGAGAAAAATAATAAAGTTTTATGGTAACCCGTAAAACAGATGTTTTGTACAGTTTGAATAAAATGATAGGAAAACTCTAATTCTGGCAGAAAAACAATAAGGCATTATTGTCTGAAAATATAGTAAACAAATAGGTAATTGCTTTTGTTCTGATAATAGAATATAATGAAAAGCGATAAAACATTGGCATGGAAAGGAAATATAATGTTCTACAAAATGGTTGAAAATGCAAGTAACCGATGGTATGCGTCTGCTGAATGTACGATAACATCAATGGTAGATTACATAGAATCGAAAGGCATGCTGCGTGATGTACAGATTAGCGCAATCAAAACATACCTATTTTTGAAGATCGCTTGTGAAAGCAGGCCGCTTGCTGATTTATTCAGCGAGGGCAAGTTCAATACACTTGATTTAGACAGTGTGGAAATATCGAATACTGTCCGTAGATATTTAGAGCAAAATCCAGCCGTTGCGGCTTTGTTCGAATATTCCTGTTTAAAAAATGATAAAGGGGAACAGGTTTCAAAAAAGTTAGAGGAGTTCATAAAAAAGACACCGGAAGATGTTGATTGCAAGAAATTTTTCAGGGATGCATTTTATGGCGTGTCTTATACGGATTACCTTTTTAGCCTGCCGATGGGTGCGGGAAAGACGTATTTAATGGCGGCATTTATTTATCTGGATTTATATTTTGCGAAGAACGAACCTATGAACCCGGCATTTGCCCATAATTTCATTATATTTGCACCGTCAGGATTAAAATCTTCTGTAGTTCCAAGTTTAAGAACAATACAAAAGTTTGATTTGTCATGGGTGCTTCCGGAACCGGCGGCATCAGAAATTAAAAGAATGGTGTCATTTGAAGTGCTTGACCAGAGTAAAACTTCAAAAAAGTCAAATAAGACGAGAAATCCCAATGTGCAGAAAATTGCAAACCATCAGCCATTGTCAGAATTATTTGGCTTTGTAGCAGTTACAAATGCGGAAAAAGTGATTCTTGACCGTATTCAGGCACAAAGTGGGCAGCTTACGTTTTTTGATGAAAGTGATGATGACAGGGACAGGCAGGCAAATGAGCTCAGAAACCTGATTGGCAAGCTGCCCTCTCTGTCGATTTTCATTGATGAAGTCCATCATGCTGTTAAGGATGAAATCAAACTTAGGGCTGTGGTTAATAAGTGGACAGAACATAATACAATAAATTCAGTGATTGGTTTTTCTGGTACGCCTTATCTGGAGAAAGCGGAAGAGATATCTGTTTCAGGAACGCTCTCTGTCGCTACCGCAGAAATTACGAATATTGTGTATTATTATCCCTTATTGAAAGGTATCGGAAACTTTTTGAAACGTCCGATTGTGAAAATTTCGGAAATTGCTGATAGTGACAGGATAATTGAAAAAGGCGTGCGGGAATTTTTGGATCATTATAAGGATACAGTGTATGATGGCGGTCTTACGACGAAACTTGGCATATATTGTGGAAGTATTGAAAAGCTGGAAGAAACAGTATATCCTCTTGTTTCCCGTATTGCAGCAGAATATGGGATTTATGGTGAAGCGATTTTAAAATTCCATAAAGGAAATAAACAGCATCCACAAGCCGCTGACAGTCAGATGCAGTTTGATACGCTTGACGCGCCGTTGTCAAAAATACGGATTGTATTATTGGTTCAGATTGGAAAAGAGGGTTGGGATTGCAGGAGTTTGACAGGTATTGTTCTTTCTCATGAAAGTGACTGTCCGAAAAATATGGTTTTACAGACTTCCTGCAGATGTCTGCGCCAAGTGGCAAAGGACAATGCGGAAACAGCAATTATTTATTTGAATAAGGATAATGCAGAAAAGTTAGAATCCCAATTACAGCAACAACATCATATTTCTTTGAAGGAATTGGCCAAAAGGCCTGACAGTGCTATCACATTGCAAAGATATGACCGTACAAAATACCTAAGACTCCCAAAGATTGATTTTTATCAGATTTGTGTAAAATATGATACGATTGTTATAGAGGATGCAGAACCGGGAGTGCAGATACCTCTGGCAGCGGAATATGCAAAAAAAGATTCAAGCGTGATAAAGATTACTGATTTTTCGATGAAAATATCAGGCAGGGAATTTGATGATGTGGAGCGAGGCAAAAAACAGGCAACGTTTGTTTCATGGATTTATGGGATAGCGAAGGAAAGTTTTGGCACATTGCGAATAGAAGAACTTTTGCAATATAAAGAACTATTGCAGGAAGTTTATTTGACAATCACGTATCAAAAAGAAAATGTCCGGTATTACAGCTCTATGTATGATATTTCGGCTGTAAATGCCAGCATCCGCAAAGCTTTTGCAAAAGAGAGGGATTTTGTTTCTTATGAAGAAATGATACCGCAGCAGTCGAGATTATTGAACATTAAAAACTTTACAAAGGAAATACATACAGAGCATATAAAAGAGTATTATCCAGAGCAGGAAACAGTCGAAAAAATTATTTTAGATGATGAGGGAAAAAGAAAGATTGATCCAAAAATTGTTGATGCGATAGAAGCGTTGGAAGCTGCCGGAAATTCGGCAGACAGGATGACGGCGGCTTTATTGCGCAAGCAGATAAGCTCTCATCCGCAAAAGGATCGTTCTTTTCATTATCTGCCTTATCGTGTGGGCAGCAGATTTGAGCTAAAATTTTTAAAGGAAGTGTTGACATTGCCGGAAATAGAGAGGCTTAATCTTGAAGTCTATTACAATGGGGATAGCACCATGACAGAATTTAAGATTAAGTGCTATAAGAAAGTAAACAGTAAGTGGGTATATGTAGGGATTTATACGCCAGATTTTTTAATCATACAGCGTCAGGAAGGACAGATTCACAAGGCTGTTATAGTGGAGACAAAAGGTGGGATCTATAAGGATAAGTTTCAGGAAAAACGTATCTTTATGGAAACTGAGTTTGCAAAGCAGAACAATAATGCATTTGGTTACGAAAGGTTTGACTATCTGTATCTGGAAGATATGCTGCCGGAAAATGAGAGGATATCGATTACACGCAAAAAAATAGTGGATTTTTTCGAGGTAGGGAGGAATTAAAAAATGGCGATTCAGTATGTTCCTTTTGTGCCGGAGCCGATTGAAGGACAGGCGGTTATTGGCAATTTTAACAGAATATTGAAATACCGTGGCGCAGATGATGTGTCGATGGTTTTACAAAGGGGCATGCCGCTTTATGAGATGGAAAAGAAAGAAACGGTCGGCAAAAATGACAGCGGCAATATGGTCATTCGGGGCGAATGCGTATCAGCGTGTGCCTATTTAAAAGAGCAGGGGATATCCGTTGATCTTGTATATATTGATCCGCCATTTGCAAGCGGAGCTGACTATGCAAAAAAGGTTTATGTCCGCCGCAATCCGAAAAGTGCGGAAGCAGTTGAAAAAGCTGAGGAAGAGCTTGATATTGAAGAACTGAAAGCATTTGAGGAAAAGATGTATGGGGATATTTGGGATAAGGAAAAATATTTGAATTGGATGTATGAAAACCTTATGGCGATTAAGAGCGTTATGAGTGAGACAGCATCTATCTATGTGCATCTGGATTATCATATCGGGCATTATGTGAAAATTTTGATGGATGAGATTTTTGGCGAAGACAATTTTATCAATGAAATAATATGGTGCTATTCCATTGGCGGAAAAGGAAATCGGTTTTCTGGCAGAAAGCATGATACTATTTTTTGGTATGCTAAAGATCCTGCATATATATTTCATGGAAATGATCCTTTTGTCATGACTATGCGGAAACAAAATTCCCATATGAGAGTCAAAACAGATGAGAGTGGACGGATTTATCAGGAAAAAACGGATAAAAAATCCGGGAAAATATATCGGTATTATGTAGATGAGGGGAAGATTCCAGAAGATTATTGGACGGATATTGAGCAATTAAACCGTGAAGACGCAGAGCGCAGTTGTAATTATGCCACGCAAAAACCAGAGAAACTGCTGCAGCGCATCATAGCGGCTGCATCCGATGAGGATGCATTTGTCGCTGACTTTTTTGGCGGCAGCGGCGTGACTTCAGTGGCTGCGCATAAACTTGGCAGAAAGTTTATCCATTGTGATATAGGCATCAATTCTATTCAGACAACCCGCGACCGCCTTGTCGCGAATGGAGCACAGTTTGATGTGCTTGAAATCAAAGACGGAGTGCAGCTTTATCGAAACCCTGCACAGACGATGGACAAGATAAAGTCTCTGATTCCGGGATTAAAACAGGATAATGCTTTGGATTCTTTTTGGGCAGGTTCCATTTCCGACAGCAAGATTGGAACAATCCCTGTGTATATTCCAAACCTGGAGGATAGTGCTTCAAAGCTGATGGATATAGTTTGGATGAATCGCATAATCCATCAGGCCATACCGGAATTGGAGAGTGCTGTAAAAAAAGTGATTGTATATTATATCGACATTGCCAATCAAAAAGAAATTGAAGAATTTATCAAGAATGATGACAGTACAACGGTTGAGATAGAAATGCGTGATTTGAAAACGATTCTGGACGATGTCGTGGCTGAGGATTATGCAGAGTTTCACTGTGAGCCGATACAGGAGGATTTATTTTCGCAGGAGATGAGCCAAGCGGGCGCACTTGTGCGTCCATTTGGCGAATGCTGCGAGAGCCGAATACCCCAAAGTATTCGGCCGGACGGATATGCCGTTACAATAGACAGATTTGTCAGTGACCGCGTGATGCAGAAAATCATGGAATTTAACCAAAAGGCGTTTCTTAATTCTTCAGGCAAAAATCCGTATAAGCCGATTGAAATCAGCGAAGTGGGGCTGGAGCTTATTGAATTTGCAAGCCTTGATTGCACTGCGTCTGAAGGAGAATGGCATTCTGACAGTGAAATCAAGATTGACAGGAATGGATATGTTATTCAAAATGGTGTGAAAACAAAGGACTTTTGGGATGCAAGAATATGCAGCCAAAAGAGGCCATTGAGGATAAAAATACGAAATATTTGCGGGGATGAAACGGAATGGGCAGTCGAATAGGAGTCTCCTCGCTGAATGTACGATAACATCAACGGTAGATTACATAGAATCGAAAGGCATGCTGCGTGATGGAGTATAGTCTCGTGAACTTCCTGTATCATCTGCGCTACAATTCTTTCATCCATGGCCAGCGTCGCTTTCAACAATGTTTCCGAAGCATTGACTGCTTTTATCACTTCGTCCCACCCATCATTTTTGATTGCCCGCAGAAAGGAACTTCGCACTTCCTCGTTTGGAATAAATACCTCCTTATCCTTATTGTCATAAGCCAGATAGCCCATATGGATCAGCAGCGTAATCACATCATCTGCCGAATGAAATGAGGTAATATCATTCTGGAAAGATTCTACGTCAATACGACGCCTTGCGCCTCCTAGCATATCTACAATCAACTGCCTTAATCCGTCAAAGTCCATTGCGATATACGCCAGCAAAGATTCATAAGTTTCAGTTCCTGACCAATAGTTCCCAAATTCCTTGCTGTCTACTGCCTCAATCACGGAATTAGGACTATAGACATGCCCCGCTTTCAATATATTATCACTTTCTTTTTCTGGATTTTTGCACATCTTTGTTTTATAATGGCTGTGGGCAAGAAGGGGTTAGGTAAAAAAGCAATCAGAAAGCCAAAATACAGGGTATTGCAGGTGTACCCATAGGCCATTCTTTTTTGAAATATAAAAAAGAACTTGTAAAATATGGTTATCAAGCCGGAAAAATCAACAAGTCTGTCCGTGGATTGTCAGAAAGGGAGGGCAACATTTGATGAAGAAAGAAGATTAGTGTATTTTCTGAAAAAACATATTGACCGATTGTAACTATCGTAGTTTATAATTGTCTTAGATGGCAGAAATTCAAAGATAGGAGGAAATTTGCTGATGGAACGGATTAAAAAGAATTTTGGGTTTGGATGTATGCGGCTGCCGATGAAGGGCGAAGAAGTGGATACGGAGGAATTTTCCCGGATGGTGGATGTTTTCTTGGAAAGCGGCTTTAATTATTTTGATACAGCCCATGGCTATGTGGCGGGGAAGAGTGAAACGGCATTAAAGGACTGCCTTACAAGCCGCTATCCGCGTGACCGTTATGTCCTGACGGATAAACTGACGAATTTTTATTTTCAAAAGCAGGAGGATATCCGTCCGTTTTTTGAAAGCCAGTTAAAAGCCTGCGGCGTGGACTATTTTGACATTTATCTGATGCATGCCCAAGGCGCGGACAGCTTTGCGTATTTTAAAAAGCATCATGCCTATGAAACTGCCTTAGAGCTGATGGCAGAAGGGAAATTCTGCCACTTTGGCATTTCTTTCCATGACAGGGCCAAGGTGCTAGAACAGATTTTGACGGAGTATCCGCAGATCGAAGTTGTACAGATACAGTTTAACTATGCGGATTATGATGATCCGGCTGTGGAGAGCCGCAAGTGCTATGAAGTCTGCCGGAAATTTGGCAAGCCGGTGATTGTCATGGAGCCGGTCAAGGGCGGGAATCTTGCTAATCTGCAAGAAAGCGCGAAGGCGGTGTTAGATGGGCTGCATGGGGGAAGCCCTGCCAGCTATGCGATCCGGTTTGCGGCCGGTTTTGAAGGCGTTGCAGTGGTTCTTTCTGGCATGAGCGACATGGCGCAGATGCTAGATAACGTCAGCTTTATGAAAGATTTCCAGCCTTTGTCGGAAACGGAGATTGCCGCTGTTGGCAAAGTGCGGGAAATTTTCCACTCTAAACATTTGATTCCATGCACATCCTGCCGCTACTGCGTGGACGGATGCCCGCAAAAGATTGCCATTCCCGATCTGTTTGCCGTGATGAACGCGAAGCAGATTTATCATGACTGGAACGCTGATTATTATTATAACGTAGTACATACGGGCGGAGGAAAGGCAAAGGCTTCGGCGTGCGTAGGGTGCGGCAAGTGTGAGAAAGCCTGTCCGCAGCATCTTTCTATCCGTAAACTGCTTCAAGATGTGGCGGCAGAGTTTGAGAAGCAATAGGGGTAAGACAGAAACCAGAAAATTTACAAAGGAAAACATGCATAAGAAAAGATTGACACTGTGAAATGAGAAGAGTATTATAGGATAGACTAAAAATTAGAAAACGGCTTTTGGAGGCAATCTTATGATACAAATTTCAGAAATATCATCTTTGTTACTAATGCTGGGGCTTGCGATGTTCCTTGGGCTTTTGATGACCCGCGCATTAAAACCGTTTGGACTTCCAGCGGTAACGTCTTATCTGTTGGCGGGGCTTTTGATCGGCCCTTGTCTGATTGGAAAAACGGGGATTGGCTTTCGGTCGTTTGACGACGTGGAAAGCCTGGGCATTCTTTCGGATGTGGCACTTGGGTTTATCGCCTTTTCAATCGGCAATGAGTTTCGGCTGTCGGAACTAAAGCATACCGGAAGGCAGGCGGCGGTAGTGGCGGTGGTGCAGGCGCTTGCGGCGACGGCGTTAGTGGATGCCAGCCTTCTTGCGATATATTATATGTTTGATTTAGGAAACAGCATCGGCATTCCGACTTGTATCTGTCTGGGGGCGATTGCAACGGCGACAGCACCTGCCGCAACGTTAATGGTAGTAAACCAGTATAAGGCAAAGGGGCCGCTTACGAGCATCCTACTTCCTATCGTTGCGTTAGATGACGCAGTGGGGCTTATTGTATTCGCGGTGTCTTTTGGCATTGCAAAGGCAATCTATGCGGGCGCGGCAATCAGCATTATGACAGTGCTTGTCAATCCTTTGCTGGAAGTGGCCGGATCGCTCATTTTAGGCTTGGTGATGGGCATTATTTTTGCCATGGTAGAAAAGCTGTTCCATTCCAATACGAGGCGTATGAGCATTTCCATTACGTTTGTGCTGTTAACGGTAGCGCTTTCCATGGTAAAATTGGATATTCCGGGAACGGAGCTTGAGCTTGGATTTTCGAGTCTGCTCGTTTGTATGATGTTAGGCACGGTATTTTGCAATATCTGTGATTTTTCTGCAGATATTATGGATCGCGTGGACAAATGGACAGCGCCGCTTTTTGTATTGTTTTTCGTGCTAAGCGGCGCGGAGCTGGATCTTAATGTATTTTCCAGTATGACTGTAGTCCTAATTGGCATTGTTTATATCGTTTCCCGCTCGCTTGGGAAATATGCAGGTGCGTCTGCCAGTGCAAAAGTGATGAAATGCGAGCCGCAGATTTGCAAATATTTGGGCGTGACGCTTCTGCCTCAGGCGGGCGTGGCACTTGGCATGTCCGTGACCGTGGCACAGGAGTTAGGCAAAGAAGGCGCGATCATCCGCAATATAGTACTGTTTGCGGTACTGATCTATGAATTGCTCGGGCCGATGCTTACAAAGATTGCGCTGATGAAAGCGGGAGAGATTGCACCAAAGCCAGAAGGGCATGACAGGTCAAGGTTTGCATCGGGAAAGTAATCATTGCCTAATTTTCCCCAGCTTTCCCCACATCTTTTGTAGCGATAATGCTGATGCCGGTGTCTGCTGCATCAGGGAGGATGACATCGCCGGCATGGACGGGCGCATCCACAATGATGTGGGCGAGGCTTTGCATAATATCCATCATTTTTTCTTTTGGGACATCGCTCTTTGTCTTGACGGATACCATGGCAAGACTGCCGCCTGCTACTGCAACGGTGCTTGTAACGGTGCGGGTCGGATGGGTGACTTCTTTTCTGGCATAATCATCCCCGCGTTTGCAGGTGTTGCCGCTTACGCTGTGCACTTTATCGCCTTGCATTGCAACAGTCAGGGCGCATCCTAAAGGGCAGCAGATACAGGTAAGGTTTTTCGTGTCCATGCTTATGCCTCCTCTATTTTCACAGTGATAGTTTCCAGATTGCCAAATGCTTCCAGCTCTGCCTTTTTTAGCTTGATTTCTTCCATTTCCCCGGGAGCCATGATGGGGCGTTTCCTGTGGATGATCCGCGTGCCGTTTAAGTAGGCGCTGATATAGCTGTTTTTGTATACAGCCCCTACACGGAAGCGGACGGTCAGTGTATCTTCCATTCGGTTTACATAAATTGTTTCCGGGACGGTGTACCTTACGCCGCCTGTGGCGGTAATGGGGATTTTCTTTCCGGCTTCCCCCATATGGCCGTTGCTTTTGACGTATTTTGCCGCATTTTTCCCAGCAGCGGCAGCTTCCTGCGATACAAAGTCCACCAGGTCATGCACATGCAGCACATTGCCGCAGGCAAACACGCCGGGCAGGCTGGTTTCTAAAGATTCGTTGACACAAGGGCCGCCTGTAACGGCGTTCATCGTAACGCCCATGCCTCTAGTCAGCTCGTTTTCAGGAATCAGGCCGCACGATAGCAGCAGGGTATCGCATGGATAATCTTCCTGTGTGCCGGGAATCGGCTGTCCGTGGCTGTCAACTTCAGCCAGCGTAATGCCTTCTAAACGTTCTTTTCCCCGGATATCCACGACGGTGTGGCTTAGTTTTAAGGGGATGCCAAAGTCGTCTAGGCATTGTACGATATTGCGTTTTAAGCCGCCTGAAAAAGGCATAAGCTCTGCCACGACTTTTACTTTGGCGCCTTCTAGCGTCATGCGCCTTGCCATAATCAGTCCGATATCCCCGGAGCCTAGGATGACGACTTCCCTGCCAGGCATATAACCTTCCATGTTTACAAGGCGCTGGGCGGTTCCGGCCGAATAAATGCCTGCCGGGCGAAAGCCAGGAATATTTAACGCGCCCCTGGCGCGTTCCCTGCATCCCATGGCAAGGATGATGGATTTTGCCTGTATTTGGAATAATCCATCTGTGCGGTTTACGGCGGTGATTGTTTTTTCACTGTTTATGTCAAGCGCCATCGTATTTAATTTATATTCGATGTGCAATTCGTCTGCCTGGCCAACAAACCGTTTGGCATATTCCGGGCCGGTCAGTTCTTCCTTGAATGTGTGGAGGCCAAACCCATTGTGGATGCACTGGTTTAAAATGCCGCCTGGCTGGCTGTCCCGTTCCAAAACGAGTATGCTGTCAATGCCGTTTTCCTTTGCGCAAATGGCTGCTGCAAGCCCGGCCGGGCCTGCGCCGATGATGACGATATCGTAGGTCATATAGTTCCTGCCTCCTGTGCTGATGCTTTGCTATAACCCGTTATCATGGCAGAGCTGCCGCCGTTTTTTGTAATGCCAAGCTGGGATATGCCAAGTTTTTTTGCAATCAGTTCCATTGTCTTTGGGGCGCAAAAACCTGACTGGCAGCGTCCCATGCCGGCTCTTGTCCGGCGTTTTATCCCGTCTAGCGACTTTGCGCCTAAAGAGCGGGTTAAGGCATCAATGATCTCGCCTTCCGTTACCGTTTCGCAGCGGCAGATGATATTGCCATACGCGGGATTTTCTTTGATCAGGGCAGCATATTCTTCCCTGGAAAGTTTTTTTGGATCCGTAATGCCTTTCCTTGTGCCGTTAAAATCCGGATTGTTTTCCGGTTTTAACAAGCCGCATACAATGTCTGCAACCTTAGCGCCGATAGCGGGCGCACTGCTAAGCCCGGGAGATTCGATACCTGCGGCATCTATGAAGAAAGGCGCGTCTGCGGGCTCTTGTATGATAAACTCATGGCTGTCCTCATGGGCGCGGTTTCCTGCAAACGATGTGATCACTTGGCGCACAGGGACTGACGGCACGCTTTTTGCGGCTAACTGGCAGACGCGGGCAAGGCCGTCCCTGGTAGTGGCAGTGGATTCAGGATTGTCATGATCGTCGGCGGTAGGGCCAATCAGCATATTCCCATGGACGGTAGGGGTCACCAAAACGCCCTTTCCGCTTTTGCCCGGCAGCTGGAAAATCGTTTTTTGCACTAATCCGCCTGCTGTTTTGTCTAAGAGGCAGTATTCCCCGCGCCTTGGGGTGATGTGGATTTTGTCTGCGCTTACCATGTTGTGGAATTTTGCAGCATAGACACCCGCCGCGTTTACGACGCATTTTGTGCGGATGCTGCCGTTGTCTGTAAGAAGCTCGTAGCCTTCCTTGATTTTGCGGATATTTTTAACTTCGGTGCGGAAGAAAAACTCCACCCCGTTGTCAAAAGCGTTTTCTGCCATGGCGATGTTCATGCCAAACGGGCATACAATGCCGCCGGACGGTGCATAGATAGCAGCAATGGCTTCGTTGGAAACGTTTGGCTCCATTTCATGCAGTTCTTCTTTGCCTAATATGCGGATGCCCGGGACGTTGTTGTCAATGCCTTGCTGGAACAATGCCTGAAGGCGGGGCATGTCTTTTGTGGAAAAGCAAAGGATGAGGGAACCGTTTCGCTTAAATTCGAAGTCAAGCTCCCGGGAGAGCGCGTCCATCATTTCATTGCCCTTTATGTTCATCTGCGCCATCAAACTTCCGGGCTTACAGTCGATGCCGGAGTGCACAATGCCGCTGTTGGCTTTGGATGTGCCGCAGCAGACATCTTCTTCTTTTTCTATGACGCAGATGTTTAATTGATAACGGGAGAGTTCCCTTGCGCTTGCGCTTCCGGTCACACCGGCTCCAATGATCACAACATCATACATATGAATCCTCCTACTACTAATGAAAACATCAAATTTCATGTTTGCCAAGGGATGGCCGCATACAGGCCGACGGCCGCCAAAGCGCCTAAAACTGGTCCTATGATGGGAACAATCAGCCCGTAACGGAAGTTAGAGCTGCCTTTTTCCTTGATTGGGAGCAGTGCATGGGCAAGGCGGGGGCCTAAATCCCTGGCTGGGTTGATAGCGTATCCGGTCAATCCGCCAAAAGACATGCCGATGGATACGATAATGCTAAATACCAGCAGTTTATCAACGCCTGCGGCAAGCCCGGAAACGTTGCCGATTCCTTTGATGGCAAACACCAGTACGAATGTTCCGACAGTTTCGCTTAAAAGATTCAAAGGCATATTAGGAACGGACGGGCTTGTGGAAAAACAGCCAAGTATCACGCTCTGGGAGTCTGTCGCATCAAACTGTTCTTTGAACAGGGCATATACCAGGCATGCCCCAAGGAAAGCGCCTGCCATCTGCGCTGTGATGTAGCCTGGCACCATGCCCCATGCGAAACTGCCATCTGCCGCAAGGGCAATCGTCAGGGCCGGGTTAAAATGTGCGCCGGAAGCCTCCCCAAAGATGAAAGCGGGAAGTAGGACAGCAAGCCCCCAGGCAGATGTAATCTGGATGGAACCTGCCCCTTTCATGCCGGATTTATGCAAAGTCACATTGGCGACAACGCTATCGCCTAAAAGAATCAGAAGAAATGTTCCGACAAATTCTCCGATATAAGGCAGCATAGGTATTCCTCCTTAGTAAACCGATCAATTATTCTTCCTCTTTTGCCCAATGGAATGCATAGGTTACAGCTTTTTTCCATGTTTTTACTTTGGCGGCAGTTTCTTTTGGGGCGATTTCAGGATGGAATGTCCTGTCGATGGCCCAGTTTGTTAAAACGTCTTCTTTGCTTTTCCAGTATCCGACTGCAAGGCCCGCAAGGTACGCGGCACCCATGGCGGTAGTTTCTACGCAAAGGGGGCGGTTGACAGGAGCCTGGATGATGTCAGCCTGCATCTGCATCAGCAGATTGTTGGCGCTTGCGCCGCCGTCTACTTTTAATGCGGCAAGGTCAATGCCGGAATCGGCCTTCATTGCCTGCAGCACGTCGTTTACCTGATAGGCGATGGATTCTAACGTTGCCCGGATGATATGGTATTTATTGACTCCTCTGGTCAATCCAACAATGGAGCCTCTCGCGTACTGATCCCAGTAAGGCGCCCCTAAGCCGGTAAAGGCGGGAACAACGAAGCAGCCGTTCGTATCGTCTACTTTTCTTGCCATATATTCGGAATCTGCCGCAGAGTCAATAAAATGCATCTCATCACGCAGCCACTGGATGGACGCGCCTGCAACAAATATCGAGCCTTCCAGCGCATACTCCACTTTGCCGTCTAAGCCCCAGGCGATAGTAGTCACCAGGCCGTTTTTGGAAAATACCGGTTTTTCCCCTGTGTTCATCAGGAGAAAGCAGCCTGTCCCGTATGTATTCTTGGCTTCGCCGGGCAGGAAGCAAGTCTGGCCAAAGAGCGCCGCCTGCTGGTCGCCTGCCGCGCCGCCAATGGGAATGGGGGCGCCAAAAAATTCGGGGCTGGCATGCCCGTATATGCAGCTGGAAGGTTTTGCCTCGGGAAGCATGGATTTTGGAATGTTTAATTCTTTTAAAATTTCTTCGTCCCATTCTAATGTGTTGATGTTAAATAGCATTGTCCGGGATGCATTGGAGTAGTCTGTCACATGCACCTGGCCTTTGGTCAGTTTCCAGATCAGCCACGTTTCAACGGTGCCAAAGAGCAGATCGCCTTGCTTTGCTTTCTTTCTTGCGCCTTCTACGTTGTCTAAAATCCATTTTAGTTTGGTGGCTGAAAAATATGCGTCAATGACAAGCCCGGTTTTTTGGCGGAAAGTGTCTGTCAATCCTTTGTCTTTTAAGGAATCCGCGTATTCGGATGTCCTGCGGCACTGCCATACGATTGCATGGTAGACGGGTTCGCCCGTGTGCTTATCCCATACGATGGCAGTTTCGCGCTGGTTTGTGATGCCGATCGCGCAAATGTCGGCCGCGCTTGCCCCTGCATTGGCCATAGCCTCTTTTGCAACTTCAAGCTGCGTGGACCAGATTTCGTCCGCGTCATGCTCTACCCAGCCAGGCTGTGGGAAATACTGTGTAAATTCTTTTTGTGCAACGCTGCACATTTCCCCTTTCTCATTAAAAAGGATACAACGGTTGCTTGTAGTGCCAGAATCCAAAGCCATAATGTATTTTGCCATGTTTTTTCCTCCATTTTGCTGGCATGCTGCATTTGCCTATATAAAGTCTGCCCAAATATAGGAAAATTTGCGGCATGCCACGTTGGTAGTTTGTACTGCCCGCCGCCTCACTGTGCAAACAGTGCTATGATTATAGCAGATAAAATAAGTATACACTTGGAAGCGGGGGTTGTCTATAGACTGTGAACAGTAACAAATATATTTTACAATTTTATGATTGCCTATTGACAAACCTTAGCGGAACATGTTATACAATAAATAAAGTTAGTCAATACTAACTTAAAATAGTCACAGCTAACAACGAGGGAATAGGTTAAGGAGGGGATGCCATGACGCTTGTTATGCTAAAGCCGGGTGACTCTGGAATTATCAAAGGGCTTGACGGAAAATCTGGAGTTGTAAAACGTTTGGGGGAGTTGGGGTTTGTGGCTGGAGAAACGGTGAGGGTCATTACGGAATTGTCTGGAAACGTCATTGTTGAGTTGAAAGGATCCCGTCTGGCTTTAAATAAAGCAATGGCAAACCGCGTCATCCTCACGGGCCAAAAGGAGGAGGAGATGAAAACATTGCGGGAAATTGCCTGCGGCGAAACGGTTACTGTGGCCAAAGTTCATGGGGAAGGGGCTTTGCGCCGCCGCATTTTGGACATGGGATTGGTAAAAGGAACAAAAATTTATGTGCGAAAGACTGCGCCGCTAGGCGATCCGATGGAATTGACCGTTCGGGGCTATGAGCTAAGTATCCGCAAGGACGATGCTAAAATGGTAGAAGTAAAGTAGGAGGCAAAGAGATGGAAAGCAATAAGACGATGACAATTGCACTGGCTGGCAATCCGAATACAGGGAAAACGACACTGTTTAACGCACTGACTGGCGGTACTGCGCACGTTGGCAACTGGCCAGGCGTTACGGTTGAGAAGAAAGACGGCAGATTAAAATCCGACAAGTCCGTTATTGTGGAAGATCTTCCCGGCATTTATTCCCTCTCCCCGTATACGGCAGAAGAAGTAATTTCCAGGAATTATATTCTTAGGGAGAAACCGGACGTCATTTTAAATATTGTGGATGCCACAAATTTGGAAAGAAACTTGTATCTGACGATGCAGCTTGTAGAAACCGGGCTTCCGGTCGTGGCAGTGTTAAACATGATGGACATCATCAAAAAAAATGGCGACCGTATCCATACAAAAAAGCTAAAGGATGCGTTAGGCTGTGAAGTGGTGGAAATTTCCGCTTTAAAGAAAGACGGCATCGATGCGGCAGTAAAATGCGCACTGGAGCTGTCAAAAAAGAAAATTCCCGCTGTGCCTAAGCATCTGTTTTCCGATACGGTGGAATCTGCGCTGCGTGAAATCGCTTCCATGCTGGAAGGCAGGGCCGAAAAAGAAAATATTCGCTACTTTGCAATGAAAGCCTTTGAGCGGGATAAGGATATGATGCAGCATCTTTCCCTAAGTCCGTCTAAGCGGGAGAGGCTGGAAGAGATTATCTCTGCTTGCGAAAGGCAGATGGAGGATGATAGCGAGAGTATTATGGCAGGCGAGCGTTATGCATGGATTGCCGGTGTGGCAGATGCGTGCTTTGATAGGAAAAACAAATCCGGCATGCGCACGTCGGATCGGATTGACCGGTTTGTCACAAACCGCATTCTGGGCCTGCCCGTTTTTGCGCTGGCCATGTTCTTAGTATATTATATTTCAATCTCCACAGTCGGAACGGCCATGACCGACTGGGTAAACGACGTGCTGTTTGGGGAGTTCATACCGGCCTATCTGGGCAGTTTTTTGGAAGGGCTTGGCATTGCAGACTGGCTGTACGCTTTGGTCATGGATGGCATTGTGGCCGGTGTCGGTTCTGTCCTTGGCTTCCTGCCGCAGATGCTCGTGCTGTTTATCTGTCTTGCCATCCTAGAGGACTGTGGCTATATGGCCCGTGCCGCATTTGTGCTTGACCGGATGTTGCGCAGGTTTGGCTTATCCGGCAAGTCTTTTATCCCTATGCTCGTTTCGACCGGCTGCGGCGTGCCCGGCATTATGGCCTCCCGTGCCATTGAGAGCGACAGTGACCGCCGCATGACAATCATGACTACAACATTCATTCCATGTGGCGCAAAACTGCCAATTATTTCTTTGGTGGCCGGCGCATTTTTTCACGGCTCGCCGTGGGTTGCCCCGTCTGCATACTTTTTAGGCATTGCGTGCATTATCATATCGGGCATCATTCTCAAGAAGACAAAAATGTTTGCCACAGACCCGGCACCGTTTGTCATTGAGCTTCCCGCTTACCATTTCCCCGGTATCAAAGGGGTGCTAAGGACGGTGTGTGAACGCGGGCTGGCTTTTGTAAAGAAAGCTGGCACGATCGTTTTGCTGGCGACGGTTTTTATATGGTTTTTGCAAAGGTTTGATTTTGGCCTTCGGATGGTGGATGCGCAAGAATCCATGCTGGCTGTCATTGGCGGCGTATTTGCCCCTGTTTTTGCCCCTTTGGGTTTTGGCGATTGGAAAGCGGCAGTCGCTGCTGTTACCGGCCTTTTGGCAAAAGAAAACTTAGTCGGCACGTTTGGCATTTTGTATGGCTTTGAGGAGATTGCGGAAGATGGCGCAGAATTTTGGCACGATTTAGCGGCAGCTTATAGTCCGCTGGCAGGATACGCCATGATGGCGTTTAACCTGCTGTGTGTGCCCTGCATGGCGGCAGTCGGCGCCCTAAGAAGAGAAATGATGTCTGGAAAGATGACTTTGTTTGCAGTTGCTTACCAATGTGTCCTTGCCTACATTGCAGCCTTGTGGATTTATCAATTCGGCACGCTCTTTACAGACGGCACATTTGGCATTGGCACGGCTGCTGCTGCCGCTTCGTTAGTTACCGTGCTTTATCTGCTGTTTGTCAAAAAGCCGTATTCCTTTGAAAAGAAAGCAGGAAATTGAGGAATTGCTATAGCTTTGATAAAAAAGCTGTGATAAAATACAGGCAATGATCATAGTGATAGGATGGTGTTGGTTATGCTTAGCGAAAAAATAATAGGGTACTTGGAAGGTCTTGTGAAAATCGCGCAGGGACAGGATTACAAAATCGAATCCATAACATTTTATAATACCTATGCTGAAATTCCGGAAAAAGAGAAGAAAGAAGATACGCTTTTAGAAATGGAGGAATATTTAAACGGGAAAAATATTGAGATTTTATCAGACGGCATAGAGCTGGAATCTACGGATAGCGTAGTTTCATTAGAAGATAAAATCCAGCCTTTTGACCCGACAAAAATCAACATAACTATGGTGCCTATGGCATTGGATTCGTTGGTAAAACGGCTGCATAACAATGAGATCAACTTACATACGGAATTTCAAAGAAAAGGGGGATTGTGGAACAACACAAAAAAAAGCCAGCTGATAGAATCCCTTTTATTGAAAATACCGCTGCCGGCATTTTATTTTGATGCGTCTGATGATGGGAATTGGCTTATTATCGATGGCTTACAGAGGATAACGGCACTCAATGAATTTATTGTGAAAAAGTCCCTCAAGCTGGAAGGGCTGGAATTTTTCAACGATTTAAACGGTCTTGGCTATGACGGGCTTCCACGCCAATTTGCCAGAAGGATCGATGAAAGCTCCCTGATCACTTTTACGGTAAATGAAGGAACGCCGGTAAATGTGAAATATAATATCTTTAAGCGTTTAAATACAGGCGGGCTGGAACTTACCCCGCAGGAAATACGGCATGCCTTATACCAGGGGCGGGCAACTGTTTTTTTAAAAGAGCTTTCGGTATCAAAAGAATTTTTGAAAGTTACCTGCCATAGCATAAAAACGGACCGCATGCTTGACCAGGAATTTGTGCTAAGGTTTCTGGCTGTCTGCTATTACGGCACAGAAAACTACGAGGGCATGCCGGAAAATTTCTTAAATGAAACGATGGAGTACATAAACAAGCAAAAACCAGAGAAAATAGAAACTATGCGGAACAGTTTTTTGGAAATTATGACAGCCATCTATGGGATTTTTGGCAATTACGCATTTCGAAAGATGAATGCAGACAGAAGACGGCGGCCGATCAATAAAGCAATTTATGAAATGTGGTGTAAGTCCATATATGACCTAAACAGGGCGCAAAGGGAAAGACTGAAAGAAAAAAACGGGCAGCTGGCAGAGAAATATATTGATTTATGCGGGCAGAGTGATTTCCAGATATATGTGAAAGCGAGCGATAAGTATTCTTATACTAAGCGTATGAACCAAATAAAAGATCTAATCGGGGAGGTTTTATATGATTAAAAAGATAGAGCTGCGGAATTTTAAATGTTTTGAACGGTTAGAATTGCCATTATCTTATTTGAATCTTCTATCAGGCATTAACAGCATGGGAAAATCTACCGTGATCCAGGCGTTATTGCTGTTGCGCCAGGCTTATGAAAAAGACAGCTTAAAGGAAGGGATCTATTTAAACGGGGAATATACACAGATAGGTACCGGGATCGACCTGCTGTATTTTAATGCGGATGGGGATATTGAAATTATTTTGACGAATGAGGCAGGGCAGGAATACAGATGGAGCCTGGATTATGTTTCAGATTCTGATTACCTAAAACGCAAGAAAGGGGAATCAGAAGAAAAAAGCAGCAATATCCTGGCCCTGAATCTTTTAAACCAGGATTTTGAATATGTCATGGCGGAAAGATTCGGGCCAAGAAAAAGCTATGAGAAGTCATTTTATGATATTGCAGTGAAAAAGCATGTTGGAAAATATGGGGAACATGTTGTTTATTATTTAGAAAAACATGCCGGGGATCCTACGGGAACAGATGCGGTGGTTTTAGATGGCAAAAAGACATTGAAGCAGCAGACGGAGTGCTGGATGAACGCAATCAGCCCGGGAATCCAATTTGATTTTACCGATGTACAGGCTGCGGATACGATCAGCCTGAAAATCCGGCAGGCAGAAAATGCCGCACAGATGGGCACCATTATGGACTATAAACCGGTAAATGTAGGTTTTGGCATATCCTATAGCCTGCCGGTCATCGTGGCTCTTTTAAAAGCAAAACCGGATGACCTGGTCATTTTAGAAAATCCGGAGGCGCACCTTCATCCGCAAGGGCAGCGTAAAGTCGGGGAACTGATTGCAAGGGCGGCACAGGGAGGCGTGCAAGTGATTGTAGAAACGCATAGCGATCATATTTTAAATGGCATCCGTTTGACTGTCAAACAAAAAGTTTTAGAAAAAGAAAAAGCCAAATTGTACTATTTTTGCATGAAAACAGAAAATGGCATCAGCAGGCATACCGTTGCGGAGCCGAAATTAGATGATTATGGCCGGCTGGATTTTTGGCCGGAAGGCTTTTTTGATGAATGGGACAATACGCTATTAGAGTTGTTGTAAAAGTGAGATACAGTGAGGATAAAATGATTGCAGTAATCAATGACCTGTCTTTTAAAAGAAGTTTTCCAAATAAAAATGAAGCAGTCGATAAGGTACGCCAGTGGATGAATATTTGCAAAAAAATAGAATCGAAAGAAACGACAGCGGCGAAGGAACTTTATTCGGTAATGCTTAATACTTCTGAAGAGATTGCGCCTGGTTATCCGCTGACGCAGTTGGTGAGAGAATTTGAAACGCGTGATGAAAAGCGGTATTTAATGCACCTGCTTACAAATTTAAGCCAGCCTGGGAACATGCCGCAAGAGCCGTTTTGCCTGCAGGGGGAATGTTCTTATATTTGTGCATGGGCAAAAGAGGAAGGCGTTATCAGCTTAGAATCGGATCCTTTGTTTGGAGAAGCAGCACTGGATGGCGAAATAATGCAGGAAAAAGTTTCCATTAAAAATATAGCAAAACCGGAACATATCCGGCACTATGAAAAATTTCTTGGAATACGCCATTACGAGGCAAATAAAAAGCATAGGAAACAGCCTTATATAGATGCGGCCGGGCGTTATGTGGATGCCATGGATTTAAGCGATGCACAGGCACAGGAACTGCTCAACCGCGCAGTTGAGGTGGAAGGAAATTTATATGGCAAGAAGAACGGCCAATATTACAGCTTCCAAAGGCATCATGACAACTATTATCATGGATACCAGAATCATAATTTAGGATTACATATAAAAAACAAAATCGATGCAAGGCGCTGGGAGTAAGAGGGCGTCTGCCCTGCGGCATAAGATGTTTGGCCTACCAAATATGCATTTCGATGGATTCTGCCTTTGCCACAGCCAGCGTCCGGTAAATTTCATGTCCCCATGCAAAAACCAGCTTTTCATCTGTAAGCGGGATAGTTTCCGTACGCAAGAAACTTGCAAAAATAAACCGGAGTTTTCCAAGGGTGCCGATTTCCATCATAAACCCGCCGCTTTCTGGAATCAGAGCCGGCTTTTTGGAAGTCATCAGGCTTAGCACGACTGATTGGGGAGGGCAGTCTTTATCCAGCGCAAAAGAGTCTTTGATGATGATTTTTCCGCCTTTTTGCAGCAGGGCCTTTCTGCGGTAGGAGAGCAGGCGGGCCTCTTTTGGATAAGCATTGGCAAGCTCCATTTCTATGCTGCATTCCTCCCCGCCCATATTCCAGCGGACATCTTCGGCCCGGTAGTTTTCGCCGTTACATTGCATCTGCCCGTTAATGGCTGGCAAGTTATGAAATGCAGACTGCATCGTCCATATTTCATAACGATTGGGAGAAAATGTTTTTTTCGTATAACTTTCGACGCCTACATCAATAAGCAGCGGGCGGCCGTTTTTGTATATGATAAAACTTCCGGTGTCGTTGTGGTTGTGGCTGTCGTCGTTGTCCCCGGCTTTTACGGCAAGGCAGAGGGTTTCGTCCCTTGCGATAAAAAGCCCGGTGCTAGGATAATAGACATCTGGATGGCGGGGCGCATCTTTGCAGGAAGCGCCATACGATTTTATATCTGCGGCGTGAAGGCCGTTGCACAGGCGGTAGTAGAGGTTATTTTCTTTTGGGAGCAATAAGCTCTCTTTTTTGCCGGCAAGAAATTCCTGTGCCGCAAAACGGCGCAGGTCGTCATTTTTCGTGCGTTTGGCAAAAAGATATTCCCGTGTTCCTGCCCTTCCAGCAATGGGCGAGCAGTCCGCGAAGTTTACATAATATTTCCCGTGAATGTGGACATTTAAAATGTAGGATGCAATATTTCTTATTTTTGGCTCTGCATATAATGCCTCAAATGCATAATCTGTGACAGCATTGGCAATTTCCAGCACTTGAAAGAGGCAAAGCCCTGCATGCCGGTAATACTGTGCGCCTTCATCGCAGCAGCCGTCTTTGCCATATTCCGCCAAAAAAAAGTCAGTGCTGCGGCAGGCCTTATCAAGCGCCTGTTTTCGCATTTTGGAATCCGTATCTGTCAAAAAAAAGCTAAGCAGGACATTTTGTGTGCACCAGATGGTCCAATTGTTCATCGGCTCCTGGCCGTTTCCCATCCACCAGAAATGGCAGGCAAGATAAGGCGAAAAAATTCTCTTATCTAATTCAGAAACAATCCGCTTACAGATAAACGGGCTGATGCAGTCAAGACGTTCTTTTAACAAATAGTATACAGTGGACAAAACAGCCCCGGTCTCACAGGCAAACAAGTCCAGGATGGGCCTTGACAAATCAGGAAGGGAAAGCTGGGGCGTGTCGCGGATATAAGAATTATGCGCAGGAATACACCATGAGCTTTCCTCACAGATGGAAAATATGCCATTTATCATATCACTTAAAAACCGTCCCTGGTCTTCCACGCATTCTGCCAAAGCCAGAGCGCCAAGCGCACGCCGTTTCGCAAAAAATTTGTCTTCATAACGCGTGCGGTTTCCTGTGATGGAAAAGTCCATAAATGCAGCGGCCGAAAGATAGGGATACTGGAAGCCCAAGTATTTTTCGCCTAAAGCGACCGTTTCTTTTTTCCAGTCTGGGTCTAATGCCTGCCACGCATCGCGCTTTGTGATGGGATCGCAAGGATGGAAGCAGGAAAGTTCTTGCCTGTATGCCTGGAATATTTCATAAAACATAATGTTTTCCTTTCTTTAACGAAGGTTTATGTAATCACGCGGGGACATTCCCGTAACTTTCTTAAATACGCGGCTAAAATAAAAGGCGCTCTCAAAACCAAGGACATCGGAAATTTCATAAATTTTCCTATTGCCTGTTCGCATCATTTCCTTGGCGGCTGCCACTTTGCTCTGGTTGACGTAGTCGATAAATCCAATGTCATTGCTTTTGGAAAAAAGAATGCTTAAGTAATTGGAACTGATATTAAAAGCCTCGGCTACTTTGTTCAGCGTAAGTTTCTCATCAATGTGGTCATTAATGTATTTTTTAACGTTGGCGACAATCTGTTTTTTATAATCTTTATTGTGTGCGGCAAAACTTTCGCACAAGCCATCCCGGAACATACGCAGCCACTCCATAATCTGCGCCACGCTTGTCAATTCATACAAAGAGCGGTAGCCGTTTGGGTGGTTCCTAAAAATTTCAGCAACAATCTGCTCCCCGCCATGCAAAAGGGCAAGGGACATATACAGAATGTTTCCCGCTGCGTCTAGCGCCTGTACATAATGCGCCGGTTTGTCTTTGAATAGATCAACAATGGACGTAAAAATATCATACAGGGCTTTTTCGTCAAATTCAGCATATGCTTTTAGTATATCATCTTTAAATAAAGACATGTTAAATACATTCTTCATAGGATTTGCAGATGACATGTCCTCTGCAAACAGTATGGCGCTTTCTTCGCTTGTGAGGGGGAAAAACTGCTTGGCATCCTGAAAGGAGGAAGCAATTTTTAGCGGGGCGTTCACAACGCTTCCGATGCTTGCGCGTATAGTGACATTATAATAGTTAAACAGCATGGAAGCAATCTGTCTTAGCGCATTTTTTATTGTTTCTTTATAAATGGCAGACTGCGCCTGCTCCAAAAAAAATATAATGGAAAAATGGCGGATATCCAGCGAGAGGACATGGCAGGCAGTATACTTAGGGATCAGTTCGCTTGCAATCTGCAGGCTGCCGGTATAAAGATGGAGCTGTTTGCCGGAGGATAAACTGCCGGATTTCACATCATTGATTTCCACATAGGCGGCAGTGTAGGCTTCATAGGGAAATGCAATGTGCAAATTTTCAGCCTGTGTGAAGAACTGGTGTTCTGATTCAAAAAGATTCAAAAGCAGTCGGGTAAAAAACTGTTCCCGCAAAAGATAAATGCTGTCTATGGAATTTTGGGAAAGCTGTGCGGAACTTTGCAATTCCCGTACTTTTTCCACAGCATGCCTGATGGCGTTTTCTAAAGATTCCGGTGTAAGTTCTATTTTTACCAAATAATCGATGACCTGGCAGGCAAGGGCCTGTTTGGCAAATTCAAATTCCTCATAGCTGGTAAGGATGATAAATACAGGAAGCGAGCGGTGTTCTTCCTTGCATTTTTGGGCAAGCGCAAGCCCGCTCATCACAGGCATCTTAATATCCGTGATGACAATCTCAGGGGAATATTCCCGGATCATGTCATATGCGATAGCGCCGTTGGCTGCAGTGCCTGCGATATGGATATTATGTTCCTCCCAGTTTATCATGGATTTGATACCGGCTAATACTAAAGGCTCATCGTCCGCAATTAGTAAATTCATTATAGTAACCATGTCCTTTCCTGTGTAGGTGCCTAAAATGGAAGCAAAATGGAAATAGTAGTATATTTTTGTGGCTCGCTGTGGATGCTTAGCCCATATTCTTCCCCAAATTCATATTGCAGTCTTTTATGCACGTTGCTTATGCCAATTTCCTTAAAAAAGGAAGATTTCGAAGGGGTGTCGCCTGTCAGGAGATTGCGTGCGACATCAGGCGGTATGCCGATGCCGTCATCCGTCACATCAATGCGGATGTTGTTTTCGCCGGCACGGTATATATGTATCGCGATGGTCCCGGCGCTTCCTTTTGGCTCAATCCCATGAAAGATGGCGTTTTCTACAATCGGCTGCAATGTAAATTTGATGATCCGGCAATGGGAAAGCGCCTCATCCTCCATGTCAATACGCAAAGTGATGGTGCCGCCATAGCGGTATTGCTGTATCGTAAAATAGTCTTTGATCAAGGACAATTCCTGTTCGAGCGGGATTACGGTGGCCGTCCCTTTGGCAATATTTTTTAAAAGCCGCGACAGCGCCGTTGTCATCTCCGCAATGCCGGAAGCATTCTGGGCGGTAGCCATCCATTTAATAGAGTTTAGCGTGTTGTATAAAAAATGAGGGTTGATCTGGCTTTGCAGCATTTTATATTCATAATCTTTTTTCCGGCGTTCATCCTCAATCCGCTGGTTCATCAAAGCCAGCACGTTTTCCGACAAGTCATTGATGTTTTTGCCAATGTCGCCTAGTTCATGGTTCCATTCCGTGGAGGCATCCCTGGAAAAATCACCCCCAGCAATCCGCAGCATTCTCTTTTGCAGCATTTTGACAGGGATGTTGATAGTCCTGTCCAAAAACAAGGATAGGAGAATGCCAATGATGGCAGCTGCAAGGACAATGATCAGCAGGATAAGGAAAAAGGCATGGTTGATGTCATTTTGCAAAAAATCCTCATCGTAACATTCGGACACATAGAGCCCTTTTGTCTGAAGGGGGCGTGTCAGGATGAGGGAAACATTGCCGGTATTCTCATCGACGGCTTTGTAAATGACAGTGTCGTGGTTTAGCGCCATAGGGGAGAGATCCTCTAGCAGCCTGTACTGTGCGTCATCCGGGACTAAATTTTGATCCGCATAGGAATATTGCTTATCTCCGATCTGGAAAAACAGGCTGCCATCCGTTTGGGCAGAATAGTCATGGATTGGCTTTGTTATGACAGAAAGGGATATTTCCGTAAAAACATACCCAACATTGCCGGCTTTGTATGGATGCTGGATTGCCATCAAAAACGGCATCATCAGGACTTTCTTGTTTGCCAGGAAGGGGTCTTCACAGATACCTGCAGAAATATCGCCCATGCTGGAATGCAGCGCGTCATAATACGGGAGGGAATAAATTTTTTCCGGCGTGACAAATGGCGTGGAATAGGGGGCTTCCACTATCTGCAAAATATTACGGCCAGGATCTCCTATAATGACAAGGCGGACGATATGGGAGGGAAGATTGGCATTGGCGGCATAAGTTTCGGAAATAAATGCCTTCGCCTCAAGTTTTTCTTTGTTGTTGTCGGAATCTTCCCGCATGAGGAATGTCCTTACCTGTCTGCTGTTTTTGCAGGAATAGGCAAAGCTCCTAACGCCGCCTATGTTGGAATCAATGGAAGAGCATAAAAAAGAAAGCCTCGTTTCGGAGGTCTGGATTAAGTTTTTTCTTAAGTTGTCCGATACTACAAAGTAACTGATGACAGTGATAATGACGCTGGCTAAAACAATCAGTGAAATTGTAACCATCAGGATACGCAAGCGTATGGTATGCAAATGTTTTGTCGGCTTCATGGCAATCCCCCGTGCTGTGGCACTTTAAACCAATTTTACCATAAAAACATCGTTTTGGAAACAGAAAAAACCCGGGAAATGGCGAAACAAAATGGGAGCGGCCAGCGGGCAAGCGGCAATCCAGTGATAAATAATACATGAAAATCAAAAATAATAGCATAACTCATTTTTTATGAAGAAATGATGAAGGATTTGTGAATGAAATAAAAATATTATATATGTAAAAAAAAGGCTGGAAATAATACACTAAAGAAGTAATTATCCACAAGATAATATAACAAAACCACCAAAACGAAAGGGAGGAAACAATCTATGAAAAGAAAGTTGTTAAGCGTATTGCTTATGGCAGCCATGGCAGCATCCTTGCTGGCAGGGTGCGGCGGGGCTTCGGCAAAGAAAGAAGAGGCACCGGCGCCAAGCGAGGAAGCTCCTGCTGAAGCGGAAGCACCGGAAGAAACGGCAGAGCCGGAGAGTGAGGCAGTTACCTTAAAATGGGCAATCTGGGATAAGGATGCGACCCCTTACTGGAATGCTTTAAAAGAAGGGTACGAGGCAGCAAACCAGAATGTTACAATTGAAATGACAGACTTAGGCTCTACAGATTACATGACAGTGCTTGCAACGGAGTTATCAGGCAGCGGTTCTGAATTTGACGTAGTGACGATCAAGGATATCCCTGGATATGCGACTTTGGTTTCCAAGAATACATTGGAGCCGCTTGATGGCTACATTTCTGCTGCAGGCGTTGATACCGGCAAATATCCTGGCATCGACCAGGTAAAAGTGGATGGAGCCCTTTATGAACTGCCATTTAGAAGTGACTTTTGGGTTGTATTCTACAACAAAGACATCTTTGATAAAAAAGGCGTTGCGTATCCGACAAATGACATGACATTTGCACAGTATGACGAACTTGCGAAAAAGCTGACAGATACGACATTTGGCTCACAGGTATATGGAACACATTACCATACATGGAGAAGCGCGGTGCAGCTGTTTGGCGTATTGGACGGAAAGCATTCCATCCTGGATGGCAACTATGATTTCTTCAAGCCTTATTATGAGATGGTATTAGGCCAGGAAGATGCACAAGTGTGCAGGAACTATGCTGACCTAAGCGCAGAAGGCCTGCATTACTCTGCAGCATTCTCCAGCGGGGATGTGGCGATGTTAAACATGGGTTCCTGGTTTATCTCTACAATGATCTCCAAACTTGCGAGCGGCGAATATGATTCTTCCCTCTGCGGCAACTGGGGAATCGCTAAGTATCCTCATGCGGACGGCGTAGATGCAGGTTCCACGCTTGGTACATTTACAGGACTTGCAGTGACAAGCGTTTCCAAACAAAAAGAAGCGGCATTTGACTTTGTAAAATGGGTATCAGGCGAAGAAGGCGCAAAGGTTATGGCAGGGACAGGCAACTTCCCGGCATTGGCAAGCAGCGAAGCTACAGGCATGATCGCAAGCCTGGAAGGCTTCCCGCAGAATGCAGAAAGCAAGGAAGCATTGAGCGTTTCCCATCTGTATCTGGAAGTTCCTTATGCTGAGAATGTATCCCAGATCAATGACATTCTGGATACTTACCATAAAGCTATCATGAACCGCGAAAAGACGATAGACGAAGGCATAGCGGCCATGAATGAGGAAGTGGGCAAATTATTGGGTCAAAAATAAAAAACCCATATGCGAAAGTTTTTTCATATGAAAAAGTAAAATTTTGGGGCTGGCAGAGTGATGGCCAGCCCCAAGCAGTTATAGAATGAGAAAGGGCAGGGAATAGGATATGAATGAAAAAAAAGCCGCCCGGCGGGATAACCGGATGAGGGGCAGGGAGATGCGAAGAAGCCTTGTGGCATATTCATTTATTGCACCAAACTTTATCGGGTTTGCCGTGTTTACGCTAATTCCGATTGTGTTTGCTTTTGCTCTTGCTTTTATGGATTGGGATGGAAGCAACGCGATCCAATTCGTCGGGCTTAGGAATTTTTCACGGCTGCCAAAAGATACGTTTTTTACAGCAGCCCTTAAAAATACAATTATATATGTAATTGGAACAGTGCCTTTGACAATGGCAGCATCCATGGGACTGGCAATCCTTTTGAATCAAAAAATCAAAGGAAGGGGTTTCTTCCGTACGGTCGCATTTTTCCCTTATGTAGCTTCCCTGGTAGCGATCACAGCAGTATGGTGCATGATTTTCCATCCGTCGAAAGGACCGATCAACTATATTTTGTTCAAGGTATTTGGCGTGGAACAGGCAAACCTTCCGAAATGGTTTAGCGGCAGCCTGGTGCTGTTTACATTGATTTTGTTTAGCGTATGGAAATACATGGGATATTATATGGTCATCTACCTTGCAGGGCTGCAGGGAATTTCCGCAGAGCTGTATGAGGCGGGAAACTTAGATGGTGCGGGCACATGGCAGAAATTCTGTTATATCACATGGCCGCAGCTGCGCTCCACGACATTTTTTGTAGTTGTCATGCTGACGATCAACTGTTTTAAAGTATATGATATCGCAGTCATGCTGGCTGGCGGCGGGGATGGAAAGCTGAGCACGTCTGCAACGGTGCTTGTTTATTATATCTATCAGAACGCATTTAATTACTGGGATCTTGGATATTCCAGCACACTTGCAATGGTGCTGTTTGTGATGGTACTTACAATTACACTGGTTCAGTTCCGGTATGAGAAGAAACTGGAGGCTTAAAAAGGTATGGAAGAAAAGAAAATCAGTTCAAAAAGTAGAAATGCCATGATCGGCAAAGTCGTTATTTATATTATATTGGCTGTTTTCACGGCGCTGATGCTCATTCCTTTTATTTGGATGCTTTCAGCCTCAATCAAATCTAACCGTGACGTATTTATCATGGATCCGTTTGTGTTGATACCAAAAGAGCCAAAATGGGATAATTTTGTCAATATATGGACCAAAATACCGATGCTTAAATTCGTGGAAAACACGGTAATCCTGACGATTGTGGTTACTTTCCTGCAGCTGCTTACTTCAAGTTTTGCGGCGTATTCTTTTGCGAAGCTCCGCTTTAAGGCAAGGGAGGCATTGTTTTTGGCATATATCGCGACAATCGCGATGCCCTGGCAAGTGTACATGGTGCCCCAGTTTATTATGATGCGGGGCATGGGGCTAAACGACAAGCTCTTAGCAATGATTTGCCTGCAGGCATTCTCGGCCTTTGGCGTATTTATGATGAAGCAGTTTTACGACGGGATTCCAGATGATTTGTGCGAGGCTGCCAGAATTGACGGGATGAGCGAATACGGGATTTACCTAAAGATCATGCTGCCCTTGTCAAAACCGGCACTGTCCACGCTGACCATTTTTACATTCGTAAACACATGGAATGACTATTTAGGGCCGTTGATTTATTTGAAAACAGAAACAAAGAAGACAATACAGCTGGGGTTAAAAATGTTTATCGGGCAATATTCGGCGGAATATGGATTGATCATGGCCGGTTCTGTCCTGTCATTGATTCCGGTCATCATTGTATTCTTATGCCTGCAAAAATATTTTGTGGAAGGTGTTGCCTCTACAGGCCTGAAAGGATAGGAGGCTGACAATGATATTTGAGGACAAGCCATTGATTATGGAAGATGAAATAGACGCTGCCCTGCGCTTTTGTGTGGGGCAGGTAGAATCAAACCTTGGCCAGTTTAGCGATAAATTCCAAAATGCCTACAGTGAGAACGGCTTTTACCGGCCGATAGAGAACAATTACTGGACGACTGGCTTTTGGACGGGCGAAATCTGGCTCTCCTATGAATATGCGAAAGAGCGTGATGAGAATACTGCCAAAAAGCTAAAGAAGGCAGGGGAAATGCAGATTGACAGCTTTTTAGACAGAATCGACAGGAAGATAGAAGTGGATCACCATGATATGGGCTTTTTGTATTCCCCTTCCTGTGTGGCGGGCTATAAATTAGTTGGGAGCCAGAAGGGAAAGGAAGCCGCGCTCAAGGCGGCCAAGCAGCTTATTACAAGGTTCCACCCGGCCGGGGAGTTTATTCAGGCATGGGGGCCTATGAATACCCCGGAAAATTACCGGCTGATCATTGACTGTCTGCTAAATCTGCCATTGCTGTATTGGGCATCAGAAGAAACAGGCGATGGCAAATACAGGGAGATTGCAAAAAAGCATACCCATACAGCGCTTAAGAACGTTATCCGGGAAGATTATTCCACTTGGCATACCTTTTTCTTTCATATGGAAACGGGAGAGCCAGACCATGGCGCCACTTGCCAGGGATACCGGGACGGATCCGCATGGGCGAGAGGCCAGGCATGGGGGATTTACGGCTGTGCGCTAGCCTACAAATATACGAAACGGGAAGAATATATTCCTATTTTCCGTAATGTGGCCCAGTATTTCCTGGAACATCTGCCAAAAGACATGATCCCCTTTTGGGATTTGGAATTTACGGACGGGGATGCGCAGCCTAGGGATTCCTCTTCGGCATCTATTGCAGCCTGCGGCATGCTGGAAATGGCAAAGGCATTGGATCCCGATGAGGCGGCCATTTATACAGGTTATGCCAGGAAGCTGATAAAATCCCTCTATGATAATTATGCAGTAAAAGACCGGGCGCTTTCTAACGGGCTTGTGCTCCATAGTACATATTCCAATCATTCTCCTTATAATACGTGTGACCATAAGGGTGTGGATGAATGTAATGCATGGGGTGATTATTTTTATATGGAAGCACTGACGAGGCTTCATAAAGACTGGGAGTTGTATTGGTAATGAAGACAGATTGGAAAGGGAAATTATATAGCAAGGAAGATTTCAGGAGTCTTTTATTGGAAATGTTAAATCCGCTCGTGCCATATTATACTCCTGAAAAATCCGGCCTGGACTTAGGGGTGACTGCGACAAATTATGACAGGCGGGCTATCCGGCTGGAGGCTTTTTCAAGGCCCTTATGGGGGCTGGCGCCTTTCTGGGCAGGAGGGGGCAGCAATCCCCAATTTGAAGAGATATACAGGAAAGGGTTAGCAGCAGGGAGCAATCCAGGCGGTGTGGAATACTGGGGCGGCTTTCGTGACTTTGACCAGCGTTTTGTCGAGATGGCGGCAATCGCGTACAGCTTAATCCTTGTGCCGGAAAAAGTGTGGGAGCCGTTAACAGAAAAAGAAAAAGACCATCTGGCCGGCTGGCTGTATGGGATAAACACGCATGAACTTCCCATATGCAACTGGGTATTGTTCGCGGTACTTGTAAATGTTGCGTTAAAGGTGCGCGGCAGGAGGCATGATGCTGATAAATTGGAGCGTTATCTTCAGGGAATAGAAAAATTTTACCTTGGGGACGGATGGTATCAGGATGGCGACAGCGGGCAAAAAGACTACTATGTATCATTTGCAATCCATTTTTACAGCTTATTTTATGCGAAAGTGATGGAAGCAGAGGATGGTGAAAGATGCAGGCGATATAAAGAAAGGGCCATGCTGTTTGCGCAGCAGTTCATCTATTGGTTTGATGATGGGGGCGCGGCTCTTCCGTTTGGGCGTTCCTTAACTTACCGGTTTGCGCAGGTTAGCTTTTTCTCTGCCTGCCTGATGGCGGGAATAGAGCCGTTTCCTGTGGGCGTTATGAAAGGATTGATCGTAAGGCATCTTTGCGGCTGGATGGAAAAGCCGATCTTTGACAGGAATGGCATATTGACAATAGGGTATGATTATCCAAATCTTGTCATGGGGGAGAGGTATAATGGCCCGGGTTCGCCGTATTGGGCGATGAAGACATTTGCGTTTTTGATGCTTCCAGACGGGCATTCTTTCTGGACGGCTAAGCCGGAGCCTATGCCGGAATTAAAGGAGCAGATTGCGCTCCTAAAAGCGGACATGCTGATTTGCCGCTATGGGCTGCATACAACGGCGTTTGTCCCGGGCAGCTACAGTCCGTCAGGACACGGGCAGACGCCTGCTAAGTATGGAAAATTTGCTTATGACACGCGCTTTTCCATCAATGTGGCAAAATCCAATTTTGAGCTGCACGAAGCGGCACCGGATAGCATGCTCGCATTTGTCATCAACGGTTATGTGTACGTAAGAAGAATATGCGACAGCTTCAAAGTGACAGAAAAAGAGGTATCGTCTGTCTGGACGCCTTATGAGGGCATCCGTGTGGAAACGGTGGTTACGCCTGCAAAAGACGGACATATCAGAAGGCATGTCATTCAGAGCGACCGCGCATGCGAAGCGTATGACTGCGGCTTTGCAGTGGAAATTGATGTAGACGGCGAAAAGCAGGCCGTGATGGAAGAAGCGGCGTGCGTGGAGAATGGTTACAGCGGATGCACCGTATCGTCACTGCGCGGGAATGGGCAGGGATATATTATTGTGGCAGATCCGAATACGAATCTGGCGCATCCGATGACACGGATCCCTTCTGTGCGTTATGCGGTGCAAAAGGGAAAGAATGAGATTATTACAAAAGTAAAGGCAGATTATAGCGGCACATCACATCACTAACAGGAGTGGGCAGGATGGCGAAATTATTTGACATGCATAATCCGGTCTGGAGATTTATGGGCAGGCTGGCAGACATATTTCTTTTGACTATCCTGTGGACGGTGTGCAGCCTGCCCGTTATAACAATCGGCGCATCGACTACGGCACTGTATTATGTCACCCTCAAAATAGCGGAAGGAAAAGAAGGATACTTAATAAAAGGTTTTTTCCATGCCTTTAAGGAAAATTTCGGCCATTCCACGCTTGTATGGCTGATCATGCTTGCCCTTGGAATATTCTTTGGATGGGATTTTTATTATTACTGCCATCTGCAGGGGAAAGCGGCCATCCTGCTTTTTTGGATATTCTTTGTGCTGGCAGTAGTTTATCTTTTTGTGCTGGCCATGATTTTTCCGCTGGCGGCAAGAGTTGATGCTGGCATAAAAAAGCTGTTTTTTATGGCGTTTATGGTGAGCATGAAAAATTTTTCGTGGGTGATGCTGATGATTGTGCTGGCAGTGTGCGCCTTAGCCGTTGCAATATTTGTGTTTTGGCCTGTCTTTTTGTTTCTGGCAGGGGGGATTGCCTGCATCCATTCTTTTATTCTCATAAAGGCGGTGTTTCCCCAGTATGGGTGGACTTTAACAAATGAACTTAACGATACTTAAAATGTAAAATAATAATAGAAAGGAATGACGGAATATGGAACTTCGCACAGCATCTTCGCCAAGGGATGTAAAACATTACACGACGCAACGATTAAGGGAGGAATTTTTAATCCAGGGATTATTTTCCAAAGATGAGATCAAGATGGTATACAGCCATATTGACCGCATTATTACGGGAGCGGCCATGCCGGTGGAAAAAGAATTGAACTTAACGGCAGGGGATGAGCTGCGTGCAGAATATTTCCTGCAAAGAAGGGAAATGGGGGTCATCAACATCGGCGGAGACGGCGTGATTACAATTGATGGGAAAGCATATGACGTGTCATGGAAAGAGGGCATGTATATCGGGATGGGCGCAAGGAATATTTCATTTAAGAGCAAAGATGGCGCAAATCCTGCAAAATTTTATCTTAACAGTGTCCCGGCACACAAAGCCTACCCGACAGTCCTGATCAAGCCGGAAGGCAGCCCGCAGGAGGGCGTGGCCATTGTAAAGGATGAGAATAAAGTGGAGCTAGGCTCCCTAGAAGATGCAAACCACAGGGTCATTTGCAAATATATACTTCCGGGACAGGTGGAGAGCTGCCAGCTTGTCATGGGGATGACACAGTTAAAACCTGGAAGCGTATGGAATACGATGCCATGCCACACGCATGACAGACGCATGGAAGTGTATCTGTATTTTGAAATGCCGGAAGATGCGTTTGTTATGCATTATATGGGAGAACCGGACGAAACAAGGCATATTGTCATGAGAAATGAAGAAGCTGTGATTTCACCGAGCTGGTCCATCCATGCAGGGTGCGGCACGAGAGCCTATACATTTATCTGGGGCATGGCAGGGGAAAACCAGGTATTTGGCGATATGGATGATGTGGCAATGAAAGATTTAAAGTGAGGGGGATTAACATGAGCGATTTTTTGAAAAATTTTTCTCTGGAAGGAAAAGTAGCATTGGTGACGGGGGCGTCTTACGGGATTGGTTTTGCGATTGCAAGCGCCTATGCCAAGGCGGGGGCAGCCATCGCATTTAACGATATCAGGCAGGAGCTGGTAGACAAAGGGCTGGCTGCGTATGAGGAACAAAATATAAAAGCGCACGGCTATGTGTGTGATGTGACAGACGAGGCGCAAGTACAGGCAATGGTTGCGCAGATTGAAAAAGAAGTGGGCATCATTGACATTCTTGTCAACAATGCGGGGATCATCAAACGCATTCCGATGTGTGAAATGAGCGCGGCTGAGTTCAGGCAGGTCATTGATGTGGATTTGAATGCACCGTTTATCGTGTCAAAAGCTGTAATCCCTGGCATGATGAAAAAAGGGCATGGCAAGATCATCAATATCTGCTCTATGATGAGCGAGCTTGGCCGTGAAACAGTGTCCGCATATGCGGCTGCAAAAGGCGGGCTGAAAATGCTGACAAGAAATATCGCCTCCGAGTATGGCGGGTTTAATATCCAGTGCAACGGCATTGGGCCAGGCTATATAGCGACGCCGCAGACGGCTCCGCTTAGGGAGAAACAGCCGGATGGCAGCAGGCATCCGTTTGACCAGTTTATCATTGCAAAGACTCCGGCTGCGCGCTGGGGCGACACAGCCGATCTGCAAGGCCCTGCAGTATTTTTGGCATCGGATGCCTCTAATTTTGTAAATGGGCATGTATTGTATGTGGATGGCGGCATTTTGGCATATATCGGGAAACAGCCGTAAAGGAGTGATGCAGGTATGGCAGTATTGGCGTTAAAAGTATTGGACAAGGACGGCAAGACGGTCTGTGTGGGCAGGGGCGACGATTTTGTAAGCCTTGTATGCACGGCGGAATATCAGGAAGGGGACAGGATTGTCCTGGAAACATCAGAAAAAAACATCCATGTGTTTTTGCAGCTGGATGACGCCATGGGGGCATCGTTTTGTTATATTACTGGCCACATATCTTATACGATCCCCTTTGGGGAGAAGCGTATCAGCTATTCGCCCAAAGCGTTTTATGGCAGCCGCCATTATCTTTATGCGAGAATGGCGCGGGCAGACGAGATTGCGGCTTACCGGAATCTGGCACTAAATGTCTATGACCAGCACGGGGATACCCATTGCTACCCGCATGCGGCAGCCAATGTGGAAACGAGGGGAGAGTCCGTGTTTGCCGCCCGCAATGCGATTGACGGGGTCTGTGAAAACCGTTCCCACGGGGAATGGCCGTATGAGTCATGGGGAATCAATATGCGTGATGATGCGCAGATGACGCTGGATTTTGGGCGCATGGTGGAAGCGGACAAAATCGTATTGTATACACGCTCCGATTTTCCGCATGATAATTGGTGGCAGCAGGTGACGCTCACGTTTTCTGATGGGTCGGAAATTAAATGGGATTTGGAAAAAAGCAGCCTCCCCCATGTGCTTGCCTTTGAAAAAAAAGAAATTACATGGGTAAAGCTAAGCCACTTGATAAAGGCGCAGGACCCTTCCCCGTTCCCGGCACTTAGCCAAATAGAAATCTACGGGAAGGTTTTGGAAAAACTGGATTGCTGAATATGGCGATAAATGGCGGGCAGGGGAAAATTTCCCCTGCCCGCCCGTCTGCTTGCACTGTGGGCTTATGATGAATCTGCGCTCTGATGGCAGATTGATGCCCTGCCCGTGGAGGCAGAGGTTATTGCCCAGGCAGTCAATTACAGTGTTTGCGGTAGTCGTATGTAGAGTCAGGGGTTTCTGAATCCTTTATGGCAAAGTAATGTGGGCGGCAGCCGCCGTTTTCGTAATTGGATATAAGGGCAGCCTCATTTACGGCGGCAAAAGAATCCTGCCGTCCATTCAATTATACCACAATGCATAATAGATGAAAAGAAAAACGAATTTAGGAACAATATATGCTTGGCAAATTTTGTGTTTTATGCAACTATAAGATATAAGATAACACAGCGGCTTTCATGGATGGGCATTGAGCAAAATTCCACAGGCCGCATAGAAAGGGTGGCTTATTTTTGAAGCAGGTCAGACTTGGCACGATAGGAACCGGCATGATCGTACATGCCATTTTGGATGGCGTAAAAGCAACAGATGGCATTGTGTTAGAGGCAGTTTATTCCAGAACAAAGGAAAAAGGACTGGAACTTGCCAGGAAATACGGCGTAGAAAAAGTATATGCCGATTTAGAATCATTTTTTTTAGACGAAGAGGTCAACTTCGTTTATGTGGCTTCTCCGAACAATTTGCATTATGCCCATGCGAAGGCGGCGCTTTTGCATGGAAAGAATGTAATTTGTGAAAAACCGATGTGTCCGGAAAAAAAGCAGGCGGAGGAACTGATTGGCATAGCAGAAGAAAAACATCTCATGCTGTTAGACGCGACACCAACTGCATTTTTGCCCAACTTGCGTTTGCTAAAAGAACTATTGCCGCAAGTAGGCAGGGTGCGCATTGTAATGTCCTCCTACAGCCAGTATTCAAGCCGCTATGATAAATTGCTTGCTGGAGAGACGCCAAATGTATTCAGCTTAGACTTTGCGGGCGGCTGCCTGCAGGATATCAATTATTACAACCTGTATTTGAATATAGCGTTATTTGGAAAGCCAGAGAAAGGCATATATTATCCAAATATCTGCCGCACCGGCGTGGATACTTCCGGCATTGCCATCTTGCAATACGGCGATTTTTTAAGCGAATGTGTTGGCGCGAAAGATACCTGGGGAGATAACTGCGTGCAGATCCAAGGGGAAAAAGGCTATCTTTTTATAGAAGGCGGCGCGAATGGATTGACGGGCATCCGCCTTGCCACAAAAGAGGGCGAGGCTTCTTACAACAGGCAGGAAAACCAGGATAGATGGATTTGTGAAGTCCAAAATATGACAAAATTGATTTTGGCAGAAGATACAGAAACGATTAAAAAACAGCTCGCGCTTGCGGCAGACGTTATAGAAGTGCTGGAAACTATGCGAAAAGAAGCGGGGATATTTTTTCAGGGAGAAGAAAATAAGATTGCCCAAGGGGCAGGGCATGCAAAACTTCTGTTGTGAATGCATACGGCAGCCTTCTGGACATTTTTAGTCCAGAGGCATGCTGCTTGTCCTAAAAAGCGACTGGTACATGCGTCCCCAATCAGACAGCGATGCGATAACCGGGCGCATCGTATTGCCAATGTTGCTTAAAGAATACTCTACCCGCACAGGGACTTCAGGATAAACCGTGCGGATAAGGATGCCGTCTTCTTCCAGGGAGCGGAGATTATCTGTCAAAACCCGCTGGCTGATGCCCGGAATATCTTTTTGCAGCTCATTAAACCGCCAAGACCGCTCAAGCAGCCTTTGTATAATAAAAATTTTCCATTTGTTTCCAATCAGCATCAGTGTTGTAGCAACTGGACATGCCGGAAGATCAGCTTTTGTCAGCATTAAAAATCCCTCCTAACTATAAGCAGTGCAATTTTGCACTAACTAAGAAAAAGTTTATTGCATAATGAAAAGGCGCGTACTATTATTTTGCATGCTGCATCTATATTTAAGTATAAGCCAAAATGACAAGAAAGTCAATACATAAAATAGGCAAAAAAGGGGCATCACGTTACTGTTTGCAGCTTTTGCGCGGCAAGGCTTTTGATTGCAAGAAAACTTTCCGGGCTGATGACATGCTCAATCCGGCAGGCATCTTCGCCGGCGGTTTCTTTTGGGACGCCAAGCGATTCCAGCCAGGAAGCGAGCAGTTCGTGCCGCTCATAAATCATTTCCGCAATTTCCCTTCCCGTTTCTGTCAGATAAATAAAACCAGCGTCCGTAACGGTAATATGGTTTTTCTCCCGCAGATTCTTCATTGCGATGCTGACGCTTGGCTTTTTAAAGCCGAGTTCGTTGGCAATATCAATAGAACGCACTACAGGAAGTTTCCTGCTAAGAAGAAGAATCGTTTCTAAATAGTTTTCCGTGGATTCATTTGCTGCCATCATTCCCCTCCATGCCATGTCTGTCGGATTCCCGGCCGCTATGCCGGTTACCTTGTATTATAACAATCTTACTGCGTTTTTTCAATCGTTGTTTGTGTTTCTGTCCACCCTTTGCCCAGCCAATGCAAAAAAGTTATTGACAGCTACTCGAAGTTAGTATATACTAACTTCAAACAGGAACCGCAAACAGACAGGAGGCAGGGCATATGAATACAGCAATCGTAGGGGCAGTGCTGTTTGGCATCGTCTGCATTGCCATAAGAAGCATGATCCGGGAACGTAAAAAAGGCGGCGGCTGTGCTGGCTGTGGCGGCTGCACGGCATGCCGGAAAAACGGATTTTAAAAGGCGGGAAGCGGGCAGATTCACGAAAAGGCAGCCTGCTTCCCGTATATTTTTGTATATTCTGGTAAAAATAGATAAAAAAGGCTGCCTGTTCTGGGACAAAATGACAAAATTACAATACAGCGGATAAAAAGGGTTAGAAATACAGGCAAGATTCTGTTATAATAAATAAAGAAGAAAGCAGAACTTAAAGGCTTGGGTAGCAATACATCAGGAGGATAAAACCGTTTCGCTTTGCACAGTGTCATGGTTTTTTTGTTATATGCAGAGTTGATAAGATTTTGCCTGCAGTGTGCCTGCAGCGGAGTGTGATTCTGCGCAAATAACTCCGCGTTTCGCAATTATCTACAAACTTTACTTTCAGGAAAGGAGCGTCGCGATATGTTTGATATAGGGGAATTGATCATTTACGGAAACAATGGGGTCTGTCGGGTAACAGAAATTACAGAAATGTCGGTCAGGGGAATAAATGACGGCAGGCTTTATTATGTGCTGCAGCCATACTACCAGAAAACTGGCAAAATCTTTACGCCGGTTGACAATGAAAAAGTGACAATGCGCCAGCTGATCTCCAAAGAAGAAGCCAACGCACTCATTGAAGACATCCCCAATATCGAGCTCCTTTGGATTACCAACGACAAACAGCGGGAAGAAATCTACAAAAAATGCATCCGAAGCCACGAATGCAAAGAATACGTCAAAATCATCAAGACGCTCTACCTAAGAAAACAAGAACGCATTGCACAGGGGAAAAAGATTACCGCGACGGATGAACGCTACTTTAAACAGGCGGAAGATAACTTATACGAGGAACTTTCCATCCCGCTTGGCATGCCAAAAGAAGAGATCGCCAGCTACATTGCGAAAAGAATTGAGCAGCTGCAAAATGCAAACGCTGCAGAGTGAACATAGAAATGGAGGCTTAGCATGGGAAAAGAAGATTATAGAAAAGCATACAAGCAAGGCAAGAGGGACTGCCAATGGAGAATGCTCCATGGCGAGAAACCGATTTTAAAAGTGCTAGATGATATCCTGCCAGAGAAAAGCTCTTATACGGAAGTGCCGCTTGGGCTGATGCAGATTCCGCTTGACCAGATCGTTGGCACAAAAACCGTCGCAAGAAGCAACGCCTTTGCCGGGAATTTCATGCCAATCTTACGGGAAGATACTGAGTTTGCCATCAAATGGATAGACCTGCTCGAATCGCAGATGGAAGAAGGCATCCGCGATCCGATCAAAGTATATGAATACATGTACAAATTTTACGTAGAAGAAGGCAACAAACGGGTCAGCGTCATGAAATATTCGGAGGCAGTCTCCATTTTAGGGGATGTCATCCGCATCGTGCCAAAACGCACGGAAGAAAAAGAAAATAAAATTTACTACGAATTTTTGGATTTTTATGCACTTGCACCGATCAACTATATGTGGTTTACCCAGGAAGGTTCCTATGCGCGCTTGCAAAAGGCAGTGGGAAAAAAGCCGCAGGAAGCGTGGACGGACGAAGACCTGCTTAGCTTTAGCGCCATTTATACACAGTTTTGCGCTGAATACCAGGCAAAAGGCGGGGATAAACTGCCCATTTCTGCCGGAGATGCCTTCCTTGCGTTCATTACCCTGTATGGGTATGAGGAAGCCGGGCAGAAAACGACAAACGAACTAAAGACATTGATCGCAAAAAGCTGGGAAGAATTTGTGCTGCTTTCGCAGGATTCTGGCATTGAGCTAATGATGAGCCCCAATCCCAAAAAGCCGTCGCTGCTAACGATGCTCCGCCTGCCGGGACAGCCCTCCCGCAAGCTTAAAATTGCCTTTATTTACGAAAAGACGCCGGGGACTTCTGCCTGGACTTATGCGCATGAGCTTGGCAGGCTCCATTTGGAACAGACCTTTCCAGAAGAAGTACATACGGAATGCTATGAAAACGTATCGCTGGAAAATATTGAAGCTGTGCTGGAGGAAGCCGTGGCTTCCGGCTGCGATTTGATCTTTACGACGACCCCGCCGTTTGCACCGGCAAGCGTAAAAGCGGCGATTGCAAACCCACGGGTGCAGATTGTAAACTGTTCCCTAAATACCTCCCACCGGTATATTAGGACCTACTATTCGAGAATGTATGAGGCGAAATTCCTGATGGGCGCGATTGCCGGTGCAATGGCGGAAAACGACAAGATTAGCTACATTGCCGATTATCCAATCTATGGCGTTATCGCAAACATCAACGCCTTTGCGCTGGGAGCGAAAATGATCAACCCGCGTGCGAAAGTTTACCTGGAATGGTCAACAAAAAAAGAAATGGATTTAGAGAGGATCATACGTGACGTAGGGGCTTCCTGCATGTCGGGAAAGGATATGGCGATCCCGGAAGAGATGTCCCGCCTGTTTGGCGTTTATCATGTCGATGATGGCCATTTGCGGAATTTTGCCATGCCGCTCTGGCATTGGGGGAAATTTTATGAACGGCTGATCTTGGCAGTGATGGACGGCACTTGGAAGTATGATGACACTGCTGTTGCGAAAAAAGCGATCAACTACTGGTGGGGAATGTCGGAAGGCGTCATTGACATTGTATTTTCCAAATATCTGCCAATCGGCTTAAAACGCCTGGCAAACCTGTTAGGGCATTCCATCAGCACAGGGGCATTCAACCCGTTTGCCGGCGTTTTGTATTCCCAGACAGGCATTGTGGCAGACGATCCAAACGGCGTACTCTCACCGGAAGAAATTATGACAATGGACTGGCTGGCGGAAAATATCATCGGCAGCATCCCGGATAAAACGGAATTAAAAGAACAGGCGACACCGCTGTTAAACCAGCAGGGCATTAAGAAAAAGGAAGAATAACGGCGTTGAAAATATTGGCGATCGGGGATGAGGAATCCTCCTACTTATGGGAATATTTTGACAAAAGCAAATTAGAGGGGATCGACTTGATCATTTCCTGTGGAGACTTGGACCCGCATTACCTTTCCTTTTTGGTGACCTTTGCGAATGTACCGGTACTGTATGTGCATGGCAACCATGACGAAAAGTATGCAGCATCTCCCCCGGAAGGGTGCGTCTGCATTGAAGACCGCATTTATGTACACAAGGGCGTCCGTATTTTAGGGCTTGGCGGCTCAATGCGCTACAGGCCGGGAGAACATCAATATACGGAGCGCCAGATGCGCCAGCGGGTGGCAAAGCTGTGGTTTCAAATTTTGCGAAAAGGCGGTTTTGACATATTAGTGGCGCACGCGCCAGCCTACCAGCTAAACGACGGGCGCGACCTTCCCCATCAGGGATTTCAGGTTTTTTTAAAGCTGATGGAGAAGTATGCGCCAAAATACTTTCTGCATGGGCATGTCCATCTTGCCTACGGCAGAAAGCATAAACGCTATGACAAATATAAAAAAACACATGTTATCAATGCATGCGGACGGTGCGTTTTCGACTTCGAAGATGAAAACCCGCCGGATTCCCTCATTGCGACATAGTGTGCCAACGCGGGAAAACCACAGGAGGAATGAAGCGATGGATAACACAATAAATAACACCCAAAATATAATAATAGATGAAAAATCACAGCTGGTTTTTCAAATTGCCCAAATGGAATGGGAAATGTTCCAGAATGTATACAATACGGGCGGGCGGGCCTCCTGCCAGGACGATCCCGATACTTTTTTTAAAATGCGCATGAGCCAGTGGCTTGTTTATTCCAGGCAGCTGCTAGAAAGCTATGCGGACGATATCAAAAAGGCGCACAAGGAAGGTGGCAACCTGTATTTTGAAAAATATGCGCGGATGATGGAAACGACTTACGCAGCAGAATACGATAAATTAAAGCAGTATCTGCCCGCCGTTTCCAAAGAGAAGGCGCAGATGGCAGAAGAGGCCGTGCAGATCCATTTGGCATGGGACAAAGAAGTAGCGGAAAAATACCCTAACCTGCGGGGCCTGGGCCGGGTGATGACGACCGCGCAGGATGGCGTCATGGAAGGCTCTTCCATGGAAAGCTACTTAAGGAGTGAACTGCTTACCTTATCTGAGAAAACCCTCGCCCTGCTTCTTGCTGAAACTAAGGCGGCATACGCCGCTGGCGGAAACCTCGTAAAAGATATTATCGAAAACGAAACAAGGTTTTACGGCTACGCCACAATAGACGATGCAGAAGCAAGGGCGTAGAGCGCATAAAACAAAACCGGAGGCTGCCATGAAATATATATTCCAGACAGGAATCATCCTTGCAATTAGCTTTGCGGCAGAACTGCTGCATTTTTTTATCCCGCTCCCCATACCGGCGAGCGTGTACGGGCTTGTGCTGCTGTTTGCCTTGCTTTGTGCAAAAATCATAAAGCCGGGGCAGATAGAGGACGTGGCAGGCTTTTTGCTGGGCATTATGCCGATCTTGTTCATTGAGCCGTCCGTGGGGCTGATGACTTCCGCAGAAGCGGTAAAAGGCCATGTTTTGGCGCTTGTGCTCATGTGCCTGCTTTCGACGGCTGCTGTTACGGTGACGGCCGGACTCGTGGCACAGACCGTCATTGCCCTTCGCAAAAAAAGAGAAAAGACACAGCGTAAGGAAAGGGAGGAAGAAAAACAGTGAAAAACATGAATGAACTCCTAAGCGGCAGTGTATATTTTGGCGTGGCAGTCAGCATCGTTGCATACTGGATAGGCTTTCGCATGCAGCGGAAATGGAAATACCCAATCTTAAACCCGCTCCTTATCGCCATGTGCCTTGTGATGGCTCTTTTGAAGGCGGGGAACATTTCGTACGAAACGTACCAATACGGGGCAAAATACATTACTTACTTTATGACACCGGCAACGATCTGCCTTGCCCTGCCTCTTTACAGGCAAGTGAAGACATTAAAGGAAAACCTGATTGCCGTTATCTGCGGCATTGCCAGCGGCTGCATGGCGCACGTTCTCGTGCTTGTGGGACTGGCGGCCCTCTTTCACGTTGAGCGCATGCTGACGCTTTCCGTTTTGCCAAAGAGCGTGACGATGCCGATTGCCCTTGGCATATCAGGGGAGATTGGCGGCATTGCGGCTGTTACGGTTGTCGGCGTATGTTTTGCCGGCATGTCCGGGGCAATCGTGGGGCCAGCCATACTAAAATTTGCAAAGATCAAGGAGCCTGTGGCGCAAGGTCTTGCCATAGGCTCGGCCTCCCATGCGATAGGAACCTCAAAAGCGATAGAGCTTGGCGAAGTGCAGGCGGCAATGAGCTCCCTTTCCATCGTAGTCACAGGCATCCTGACCGTCGTTATCGTGCCCATTGTAGCGCAGTATTTATAAATGTAATATAAAATTTTCGAAGGATTTTTCAATTCCGTGCAGAATATTGTAAAGTAGGAACGAAAATGCCAGGAGTAAAGACAGCTATGTTGATTCGGGAACATCTGGAAGAATTGGAAAGAAAATATTTAAGCCCCCACGCGTCGCTAAGCATGCATTCGAAGGGCCGCATAAGACAGGAAACGCAGTGCGACATCCGTCCTGTTTTCCAAAGGGACAGGGACCGGATATTGCACAGCAAGTCATTTCGCCGGTTAAAAGACAAGACGCAGGTATTTTTGACCCCGGAAGGCGACCATTACCGGACGAGGCTGACGCATACGCTTGAAGTATCGCAAAATGCGCGCACGATTGCAAAAGCGCTTAGGTTAAATGAAGAACTTGCGGAAGCGATTGCGCTTGGGCATGACCTTGGGCATACGCCGTTTGGGCATTCAGGGGAAAGGGCGCTTGCACGGGTGTGCCCGCACGGCTTTAAACACAGTGTCCAAAGTCTTAGGACAGTGGATGCATTAGAAAAAGAAGGACAGGGCCTGAATCTGACCTTTGAAGTAAGGGACGGCATTTTAAACCATCAGACGGAAGGCAGCCCGTCTACATTAGAAGGAAAAATCGTCCGCCTGTCTGATAAAATCGCCTATATCCACCACGATATGGACGATGCGGTCAGGGGAAATATTTTAAAAGAATCTGACGTGCCAAAAGAAATCCGGGACATACTCGGCAATACGACAGGAGAGCGCTTAGACCACTTTATCCATGACCTTGTAACGGAAAGCTACGGCAAAGACGACATTGTCATGTCCGCGCCCATTGCGGAAGCAATGCAGAAACTGCGCAGTTTTATGTTTGAACGGGTCTACCGCAACAAAGAGGCGAAAAGCGAAGAATCCAAAGCGGAACTTTTGATAGAAACACTGTATGGCTATTACCTGCACCATATTGGCCTGCTGCCTGCGGATTTGCTGCGCAGGCTAAGTGAGGGAGAAACGAAAGAACAGATCGTATGCGACTATATTGCAGCCATGACAGACCGTTTTGCCATTGCCAAATATGAGGAGATTTACATACCAAAATCGTGGCACGGGTAAAAGACGGACTGCAATGGATACGCGTGCAAAGCATGCAGATGGGAGCGTTTATGTATTACCCGGAAGAAATTGTAGAAGAAGTCAGGATAAGAAGCGATATTGTGGACGTTGTCGCGGGGTATGTACATATGCAAAAAAGAGGGAGCAGCTACTTTGGGCTGTGCCCGTTCCATAGCGAGAAATCCCCTTCTTTTTCCGTAACCCCTTCCAAACAGATGTATTACTGCTTTGGGTGCGGCGCCGGGGGCAATGTATTTACTTTTATCATGCAATATGAAAATTATACATTCGCGGAGGCGTTAAAGCTGCTTGCCGACAGGGCGGGCGTGGCGCTGCCGGAAATAGAGCATACGCAGGAACAAAAAAAGGCGGAGGATAAGAAAAGCCTGCTGCTTGCATTAAATAAAGAAGCGGCGAAATTCTTTTATTACCAGCTGCGCAGCAAACAGGGGGAAACCGGCTGGCAATATTTGCGCGGCAGGGCGCTTAGCGAGGAAACGATCCACAAATTCGGGCTTGGATATGCAGGAAAATACTATGACGGATTAGCGCGTTACCTGCAGGAAAAAGGTTACGCACCGGAAATGATAAAAGAAGCCGGGCTTGCCAGCATAGATGAAAAGCGCGGCATTTATGACAAATTTTTTAACCGAGTCATCTTTCCGATACAAGACGGCAACCACCGCGTGATCGGATTTGGCGGGCGCGTTATGGGGGACGGGCAGCCAAAGTACTTAAATTCCCCGGAAACGCCTGTGTTTGATAAAGGCCGCAACTTATACGGCCTGAACTTTGCAAGGACCGCAAGGAAACGGCACATCATTTTGTGCGAAGGCTATATGGACGTCATTGCCATGCACCAGGCGGGATTTACCGAAGCGGCTGCCTCTCTTGGGACGTCGTTTACGCTAGGGCAGGCCAGCCTGTTAAAACGCTACACGCAGGAAGCATTGCTTGCCTACGACAACGACGGCGCAGGCAGGAACGCTGCGCTGCGTGCCATTGGCATTTTGCGGGAAGCGGGCATTACAAGCAAGGTAATTTCCTTAGAGCCTTATAAAGACCCGGATGAGTTTATTAAAAACAAAGGGACAGAAGCACTTTTGCAGCGGATAGAGGATGCAGAAAACAGCTTTTTGTTTGAAATACGCATGCTTTCGCAGGATTACGACTTAAAAGACCCGGAGGATAAGACGAAGTTCCATCGGGAGATTGCCAAAAAACTGTGTGCTTTCCCAGAAGAGGTAGAGCGGGAAAATTATATTGAGGCAGTGGCGGACAAGTACCGTATCGGATTTGAGCAGCTAAGGAAACTGGTGTTTGCCTATGCGCTGCAAGACGGCCTTGCAAAAGAGGCTGTGCGCCCTAAAAAAGCGCCTGGCAGCGCGAAGAACACGCCACAGGAGGCGGCAAGAAAAACACAGCGGCTGTTATTGACATGGCTGGCGGAAGAGCCGCAGTTATATGGGAAGATCAGCCGTTATATTTCAGCACAGGATTTTACGGACGAGCTTTACGCGAGGGCGGCGCAAATGCTGTTTGCGCAGCTTGCCAAAGGCAGCGTAGACCCTGCGGGAATTTTAAGCCGCTTTCAGGAAGAGGAAGAACAGCGGGAGATTGCCAAAGTCTTCCATACGAAAGTAGAGAAACTGGAAACAAAACAGGAACGGGAGAAGGCATTTCATGACATTGTCGTTGGGGTAAAACGAAACAGCTATGAACACTATGCGGGCATGCTCGGACATGATTCGGCCGCGCTGATGCAGGCGGTAGAGGGCAAGCGTGCGTTAGAGGAACTGAAGAATACGTATATTTCTCTGGATTAGGGATAAAATAACGGTAAAGGATGGACAAGAAATGGACGAAAACACACAGGCAAAGTTTGACGAGAAGTTAAAAGAGCTGTTGGCGGTTGCAAAAAAGAAAAAGAATGTATTGGAGTATCAGGAAATCAATGACTTCTTTGCCAATCTGTCCTTAGAGGAAGAACAGTTTGATAAGATTTTAGAAACGTTAGAACAGAGCAACGTCGATATTTTGCGCATCAGCGACGACGATATTGATGAAGAAGAGATCGTACTGACGGAAGAGGACGAGGTAGACGTGGAAAACATCGACTTGTCCATACCAGAAGGCGTCAGCATTGAAGATCCGGTCAGGATGTACTTAAAAGAGATCGGAAAAGTGCCGCTTTTAAACGCTGACGAGGAAATTGAGCTTGCCAAGAGGCTGGAAGTCGGTGACCAGGAAGCAAAGAAACGTCTTGCGGAAGCGAATTTAAGGCTCGTTGTCAGCATAGCAAAACGCTATGTAGGCCGCGGCATGCTCTTTTTGGACTTAATCCAGGAAGGAAACCTTGGCCTGATCAAAGCGGTTGAAAAATTTGATTACCGGAAAGGCTTCAAATTTTCCACGTATGCGACATGGTGGATACGCCAGGCCATTACAAGGGCGATTGCAGACCAGGCGCGCACGATCCGCATCCCGGTGCATATGGTGGAAACGATCAATAAACTGATCCGCGTCAGCCGCCAGCTTTTACAGGAGCTAGGCCGGGAGCCGCTGCCGGAAGAGATTGCGGAAGATATGGACATGCCTGTGGACAGGGTGCGTGAAATTTTAAAGATCTCCCAGGAGCCTGTTTCTTTGGAAACGCCGATCGGAGAAGAAGAAGACAGCCATTTAGGCGACTTTATCCAGGATGACAATGTGCCGGTGCCTGCGGATGCCGCCGCATTTACCCTTTTAAAAGAACAGCTTGTGGAAGTGCTTGGCACTTTGACGGAACGGGAGCAGAAAGTGTTAAGGCTGCGCTTTGGGTTAGACGACGGCCGGGCAAGGACGTTAGAAGAAGTGGGAAAGGAATTTAACGTTACGCGTGAGCGCATTCGCCAGATTGAGGCAAAAGCACTGCGCAAGCTGCGCCATCCAAGCAGGAGCCGCAAGTTAAAAGATTATCTGGACTGATAAGGAGAGGGCTATGGAATTGTCAAAGCGCCTGCAGGCGGTAGCCGGTATGGTATCGGCAGGGAATACGGCCGCCGATGTAGGATGCGACCACGGCTACATAGCGATTGCGCTTGTGCAAAGGAACGTGTGCCCACGCGTAATTGCTTTGGATGTTAACGCGGGTCCCCTGCAAAGGGCAAGGCAGCATATCCGGGCGCATGGCATGGAAGACTACATAGAAACGCGCCTTTCTGACGGGATGGCGGCTTTGCATCCCGGGGAGGCGGATACGCTCATCTGTGCCGGAATGGGTGCAAGGCTCATACAGCGCATTTTAAGGCAGGGGATGGAAACGGCATTGGCAATGCAGGAGTGGGTGCTACAGCCACAGTCGGAGCCAGCACTCCTTCGCGCCTATGTCAGGGAGCTTGGATATGCGATTGCAGACGAGCGCATGGTATGCGAAGAAGGAAAATATTACCCTGTCATAAAAATAACACCTGTTATAAATACGCCGCGCACAGACAGGGTGCAGGATATGCACAGACAGGCGGCTATTGATAAATTCGGGCCTGTTTTATTAGAAAAAAACGATGCCATCCTGTACGCTTTTTTACAGGAGAGGAAGACGCATTATGAGACACTGCGGGAGGTGCTTTTGGCAAAAAAGCCGCACGAAGGCCAGGATGAAATGCCAAAAAGAAGACAGGAGCGCCTTAAGGAAATAGAAGAAGAATTGCAGCATATCCGGCTTGCAATGGAAAGGTATGCAGGTTATTGCCATGATACAATGCAATGAGATGATAAAAAAACTAGAAATGCTTTCACCGCCTTCGTTTGCGGAGGGCTATGACAATGTCGGCCTGCTCCTTGGCAGCCTAGATGCATCAATCTCCTCGGTTTTGATCGCACTCGATGCGTCCAAAGCAGTCGTAGAGGAAGCGGTGCGCCTTGGCGTGGACATGCTCTTAACGCATCATCCGATGATCTTTAGGCCGTTAAAGAGTATCCGCAGCGACCATTTTATCGGCAAAAAGGCGATAGACCTTATTACACACGGGATATGCTGCTATGCCATGCATACCAATTTTGACATTATCGGCATGGCGGATGCGGCAGCGGATGAAATGGCATTAAAAAACAGACAGGTGCTGCATGTGACCTGTGAGGATGAGATCGCAAAAGAGGGCATTGGCAGGTATGGCGCGCTGCCTTTTGCCATGAATTTAAAGCAGTGTGCATATCATGTAAAGAAGGTGTTTGCGCTAGAGGAAGTCAGGGTGTATGGCGATGGCGCAAAGATAGTGGAAACGGCGGCCATCTGCCCGGGATCCGGAAAAAGCGTGTTAAAGGCAACATTGGATGTAGGTGCGGATGTGCTTGTTACAAGCGAAATTGACCATAACGATGCAATAGATGCTATGGACCAGGGGCTGTCTATTATTGATGCGGGGCATTATGGGCTGGAAAAAATTTTTGTGCCTTATATGAAAGAATATATTGAAAGGGAAATGCCGGGCCTTACCGTGCACACGGCAAGGGAGGCGCCGCCGTTTTGGAGTGTTTAGGGCGGTGGGCTGGCAATAGCATATACTGACAAAAGGAGGATCCAATGGAACAGAGGATAACGGTTACGATTGATGGGGAAGAAAAGACTTGCAGACGAGGTATGACGTATGAGGAAATTGCAAAGGCATATGGCGGCAGGGACGATATTGCGCTTGTCTTAGTCGATGGCAAGATTACGGAGCTGATGAAGGATGCGCAGAAAAACTGCACGCTTTCGTTTCTGACGCTGCGGGACTCTGCTGGCCATAAGGCGTATGTCAGGACGGCGACGATGCTCTTGATCAAGGCATTGTACGACGTTGTCGGCAGAGAGAATGTTACGAAGTTTAAAGTGGAATTTGCAATCGGCAAAGGGTATTATTGCAGTTACCAGGGGAAGGAAAACTTAGATGCAAAGCTGATAGAACGGCTGCGTGCCCGTATGCAGGAACTTGTGGGGCGCAATATCCCGATTACGAAAAAATCTTACGCATTAGATGAGGCAAAAGCGATTTTTAAAGAGCACCATATGCCGGATAAAGAAAAATTGTTCCGCTACCGGAGAAGTTCTTTTGTCAATGTGTACAAAATGGATGACTTTTATGATTATTATTATGGCTACATGCTGCCAAGCACAGGCTACATCCGCTATTTTGACGTGACGGCATACGAACAGGGCATTATGCTCATCCTGCCTGACAAAGACGATCCAACGACAATTTCCCCCGTAAAGCCAAGGAAACAGCTGTTTGAAACATTGATGCAGTCTACCGAGTGGGGCGTGAAAATGGGGATTGACACAGTCGGCGATCTAAACGACCAGATTTGCGCGGGCAACGCCAATGACCTGGTGCTAGTGCAGGAGGCGCTTCAGGAACGGCGCATCGCTGAGATTGCCAGGGACATTGTCAACCGTGGCAACATAAAATTTGTCATGATCGCGGGGCCTTCCTCTTCAGGGAAAACATCGTTTAGCCACAGATTGTCCATACAGCTTCGCACGCACGGCCTGACGCCGCATCCGATTGCGGTAGACGACTATTTTGTAGAACGGGAAAAAACGCCGTTAGATGAAAACGGGGATTACAATTTTGAGTGCCTAGAGGCCATCGACCTAGAACAGTTTAACTGTGACATGAAAAGGCTGTTAGAGGGCGAACTGGTAGAGCTGCCGGTCTTTAACTTTAAAACCGGCCACAGGGAATACAAAGGCAGGTGCAAACAGCTTGGCGCCGGGGACATTCTCGTTGTGGAAGGCATTCACGCCTTAAATGACAAAATGTCCTATGCACTGCCGGCTAAGAGCAAATACAAAATATACATCAGCGCATTGACAAGTTTGAATATTGATGAGCATAACCGGATTCCAACAACAGATGGCAGGCTGATACGGCGCATTGTCAGGGATGCCAGGACAAGGGGCGCATCCGCAAAACGCACGATTGAGATGTGGCCGTCGGTCAGAAAGGGCGAGGAAGAAAATATTTTCCCGTTCCAGGAGAGTGCGGACGCAATGTTTAATTCGGAGCTGATTTATGAACTGGCAGTATTAAAGCAGTTTGCAGAGCCGCTCCTTTATAACATCACGCCGCAGGATGCACAGTATCATGAAGCGAAGCGGCTGTTAAAATTTTTGGAATATTTCTTAGGCATGAGCAGTGAAAACCTGCCAAACAATTCCATTGTCAGGGAATTTGTGGGCGGAAGCTGCTTCCATGTGTAAAATTCCCCTTTAGCGGGCATATAATGTGATAAAGCTCATAAGATTAAGCAGGGCAAATGATCGCGGCCGCCGCCTGGCGGCTGAGGAAAGTCCGGGCTTCGCAGGGCAGGATGCCAGATAACGTCTGGTGGAGGCGACTCTAAGGACAGTGCAACAGAAATATACCGCCATACTCCGTATGGTAAGGGTGGAAGGGCAGTGTAAGAGACTACCGCTTTGCCGGTAACGGCGAAGGCACATGTAAACCCCATCCGAAGCAAGGCCAAAAGGAAAGCGATAGGCCGGCCCGGCCTGCTTTCAGGTAGGCCGCTTGAGGCTGCCGGTGACGGCAGTCCTAGATAGATGATCATTCGCCATGGATTTCATGGTTGACATAACCCGGCTTACCGCCCTGCTTAATTTTTGAGGATAGAACGATTGAGGCATTTGTGTATATGAAAAAAAGATTGCGATACGGCTATGCCGTATTTTCTGCTTTATTTCTCCTTTCCGGCATGATGGCCACAGCGGCAGGCAATGATGCAAGGCGGCTCATCCAGACAGTGGACGAGGAAGATGTCTGCAAGGGGATGATCCGCCTTGGGCTGCTTGAAGGCATGGCGTGTGGGGAGGGAAATTTGGAGGATGCCATGGAGGCGGTGAAGCCGTCCCTTGCCAAAATCCAGATGGCAGGGCGGTTTGGCAGCGGCACGATTTTGCGCATTACAGAAGAAGAGGTGATTGTTGTATCGAGCAGGCATCTGCTGGAATTAGATAACACATGTTTTGTTACACTGTATACGCAAGATGTTGTAGAAGGAAGCGTGTTTGGGCTTTCAGACCGTTATGATGTCGGTTTTGTGCGCATCCCGCTTTCACTTCTGCCGTATGATTCCATTATGCAGCTTCGTTATAGCACGTTTAGCGGACAGTGTGTGAAGCTGCTGCAAAAGGGGGACGAAATGTTTCTAGCGGGGTCTGTGGATGGTATCGCACAGAATTTATATGCAGGAAGCATCCTGCATATGGCATGGCATGTAGAGGGGTTTGACCCGCCTATGCTGTATACGTATTGTTACGCTAAGGAGGGGATGAGCGGCGGCGGCGCCTATGATATCCACGGGCATTATATTGGGATGTTAGCGGGCGGTTATGGAGAGGAAACAGTCAGCCTGCCAGCCGTGCTTGTCATGGAGGCGTATGAGGCGGCCTCACAGCCATAGCATATCATTATAAAAACAAAAGGAGTAGTGAAAAGCATGACAAAAATTGATATCGTATCAGGTTTTCTTGGGGCGGGGAAAACGACTTTGATCAAGAAAATCGTAAAGGAAGCCTTAAATGGGCAGAAAGTAGTGCTGATTGAGAATGAGTTTGGGGAAATTGGGATTGACGGCGGATTTTTGCAGGATGCGGGCATCAAGATACGCGAGATCAATTCCGGCTGCATCTGCTGCTCGCTTGTTGGTGATTTTGGGGCGGCGCTACAAGAAATCCTTCGTACTTATGGGCCAGACCGCATCCTGATCGAGCCTTCGGGCGTTGGAAAATTATCTGACGTCATCCGCGCCGTAGAGGGCGTGACGGCAGACGGCGCAGTGCTAAATAGTGCCGCTGCCGTTGTCGATGCGGCAAAATGCCGGATGTATATGAAAAATTTCGGTGAGTTCTTTTTGGACCAGATTGCCCATGCCGGTGCTATCGTGTTAAGCCGTACCGATGGCATGAGCGGGGAAAAACTGCAAAAGACAGTGCAGCTGCTTAGGGAGCACAATGAGAAAGCCGCAGTGATCACAACGCCATGGGAGCAGCTAAGCGGCGCGGCAATGCTAGAAGCGATAGAGAATGTGAAAGCGTGGGAGCAGGAACTGCTAGAAGAAGCAAACAGACTGCACTGCCACAATGAAGAGGAAGGGCATGCACACGGCCATCATGGGGCGGACGAGCATGCGCACGGGGAGGACTGCACATGCGGCTGCCACGGTCACGGCCATGCGCACCACCATGCGGACGAAGTATTTACAAGCTGGGGCAGACAGTCCCCGCAGGCTTATGCCAAAGAAGAGCTGGAACATATTTTAGGGCAGTTAGAAGATGAGAAGCGCTATGGCATGGTATTGCGTGCGAAAGGCATGGTGCCCGCAAAAGACGGTACGTGGCTTTATTTTGATTATGTGCCGGGAGAGCATGCCGTCAGGGAGGGCAGCCCGGCGTATACCGGAAAAGTATGCGTCATTGGCGCAAACTTGCAAGAGGAGGCTCTAGCCGCCCTGTTTTTGGAAGCATAGGGATAACAATAAAAAAGAAACAGAGGGAAAAAGAGAAATGACACCGGTTTATGTAGTCAATGGATTTTTAGAAAGCGGCAAGACAGAATTTATTATATATACGATCGCGCAGCCTTATTTTCAAGTGCAGGGCAAGACGCTGCTTTTGCTTTGCGAGGATGGGGAAAACGAATACGAGGAAGCTCTTTTGAAAAAGGCAGGCACTGTGCTAGAGCGGATCGAAAAAGAAAAAGATTTTACGCCGGAATACTTGCGCATGCTGGAAAAAAAGCATAAGCCAGAGCGCATCATTATAGAGTATAATGGCATGTGGAACTATAAAAACATGAAGCTGCCGCAAAACTGGCATATAGAGCAGCAGATTACGACGATCAACGCCGCTACATTTTCGATGTATCTTGCCAATATGCGCTCACTCTTAGTGGAAATGGTGCGGGGATCGGAAATGATTATCTTTAACCGATGCGATGGCATTGCGGATTTAAGCAGCTATAAAAGAAGCATCAAAGCGGTCAGCCAGACGGCAGAAATTATCTTTGAAGATTCAGACGGCGAACTTTCCGCAATCATGGAGGAAGAATTGCCCTATGACATGAAAGCGGAAGTGATCACGTTAGAGTCTGCGGCTTATGTAGTCTGGTATTTGGACGCCCTAGAGCGTCTGGATAGATATATCGGCCGGAAAATCAGATTTACTGCGCAGGTGTTAAAGCCGGAAACCTTTCCAGACGGCTATTTCGTGCCGGGGCGCATGGCGATGACCTGCTGTGCGGACGATATAACGTTTCTTGGATTCGCCTGCCGCTACAATCACATTGAAAAATTAGGGCAGCGGCAGTGGGTCAGCGTGACGGCAAAAGTAAATGAGGAATATTTTGACGCTTATCATGGCACGGGGCCTGTGCTTGAGGCGATTACAGTGGAAGATGCCAAAGCCCCGCAAGAAGAAGTGATCAATTTTGTATGACGCGTGGAATGTGGAAAGGGTGATTGGCATGGCGGATGCGCAAAAAGAGCAAAAGCAGTTTGGCCGGCGGCTGGCAGAACTAGCGGGAAGGGCATGCCGCAGCGGGGCATACACCTATACCGGCTTTTTGAGCCTGCAGGAACAAAGTGATTTTCACCAGTTAGAAAAAGAGAAAGGGAAAGAATTTGCGGATGCCGGGTATGCGCTGTGGGGAGGCGCACCATCGTGCGAACGGCAGATGCTGCGCTTTGGCACGGCATCGCTGTGCGGGTATGAAGAAGAATTTCCAATCCGGTGCATTTGCATAAAACCGGCCGCGCCAAAATTTGCGGACAGGCTGACACATAGGGATTTTCTTGGCGCATTGATGAATCTTGGCATAGAACGCCGCCTTCTTGGCGATATTTTTATTAAAGATAACACTGGTTATCTTTACTGTGCCGATACTATAGCAGATTTTCTTATGCAAAATCTTGCGCAGGTAAAGCACACACATGTAATATGCAGCTTATACGATGCGGCAGACGGGCTTGCCTGTGCGCCGGACATGCTCGAAAAGACGATCCACATCTCGTCAGAGCGTATCGATGGAATTTTAGCGAAACTGTATGGAATGCCGCGTGGCGGCGCCATCGAACAGATCCAGGCGAAGAAAGCATTTATCAACGGCAGGCTGTGTGAACATAACAGTGCACAGCTAAAAGAGGGGGATGTAGTCACCTTGCGCGGATATGGGAAATTCTGCTATGGCGGCATTTTGTCCGTAAGCAAAAAAGGAAAACTGTGCGCTGTTGTAAAACAGTATGGAAGTCAATGACAGGAATGGTATTTGTTATGGTGCATTACACGGGATTGCAGTGGCTGTTATTTTTTTATATTTATTGTTTTTTCGGCTGGTGTTTCGAATCTGCCTATGTGTCCTTTTGCCAGAAAAGATTTGTCAACAGAGGGTTTATGAAAGGGCCGTTTCTGCCAATCTATGGCAGCGGTGCTGTTATGATGCTGGCAGTTTCCATGCCGTTTCGGGGAAATCTCCTGCTGACATGGTTTTCTGGCATGATTGGCGCGACGGCGTTAGAATATGTGACCGGCGTTGTCATGGAAGCGCTGTTCCAAGTACGCTATTGGGACTATTCTAAGAAGAAGTTCCAGTACCAGGGGCACATCTGCCTTAGTTCTTCCATTGCATGGGGATTTTTGACAATTTTTATGACAGAGGTCATCCATGCGCCGATCGCGGCTGCAGTCCTTGCCATGCCGCAGCCCCTTTTTATTTTTGTGACTTTTGGCTTTACTGTCATAGGCGCGGCAGATTTTACGCTTTCTTTCAAGGCGGCAATGGAACTGCGCGCAGAACTAGCCAGCATGGAAAGATTAAAAGAGGAACTGCGCATTTTGCAGCGGCGGCTGGATGTGCTGATCGCGGTTGCAGACAGTGTTTATGAAGAGAAAAAGCAGGAGCTTCGCAGCGAGGAATTGATCGCGCATATCAGGGAGCGGCTGGAAAACTCTAAGGAAAAGCTGCTTGACTGGCAGGGCGGGCATATCGCAAGCCACAGGGAAGAACTTTTGCAGCTGCGCAGCAAATTTTATGAAACGCTTGGCAGGCACAAGGAGCGCCGCAGCCTGCGGGATACATATAAACGGCGTATTTTCCTGGTACATCCAACGATAGTATCCAAAAAATTTAAAGACGCACTGGAAGAATTAAAAGAACAGCTGTTATGTGAGCCCAATGAAAAGTAAAATGCATCGGTGTAAGGAGGACGGACGATGATATTGGCAATTGACATGGGAAATACGAACATTGTAATTGGATGCATTGACGATGAGCGCATCTATTTTGAAGAAAGGCTTTCTACCGATGAGGCTAAGACGGAGCTGGAATATGCCATGGGCTTTAAGACGGTTTTGGACTTGCACGGGATTGACAGGAGCAGGATTTTAGGGGCGATCATTTCTTCGGTCGTGCCAAACCTCGTCAATGTCATTAAGGAAGCGGTCGTCAAGATTGTCGGGCAGGAGCCGATCGTTGTGGGCCCTGGCGTGAAAACGGGGCTGAATATCCATATGGACAATCCAAAGCAGGTAGGCGGTGACAGGGTAGTCAATGCGGTTGCAGGCTTACAGGAGTACGGTGCGCCGCTTATCATTGTCGATATGGGGACTGCAACGACTTGCTGTGTTGTCGATAAAAACCAAAATTATGTCGGCGGCATCATCATGCCGGGCGTCAATGTGGCATTAGAGGCACTCGTGGCAAGGACGGCGCAGCTGCCGCGCATTACGCTGGAAGCACCAAAAAAAGTCATTGGGAAAAATACGATCGACTGCATGAAAAGCGGAACGGTCTTTGCGAATGCGGCAGCCGTGGACGGCCTGATCGAGCGCATTGAAGAAGAACTTGGCTATACGGCCACGATATTAGCAACCGGCGGCCTTGCAAAACTTATCGTTCCCCATTGCAGGAGAAAGATCATACTAGATGACGCGCTGCTGCTTAAAGGGCTTAAAATCATTTATGATAAAAATGTGCAGGAAGCATAAGTAAAATTAAGTAAAAAATATGGCAGAGCCATTGAAACGCACCTGCCAATGTGCTACAATGGCATCAGTGTTACAGTAACAGATAACGAATTTCATAGGAGGTATTGACATGGACGCCATAGAATGTTTAAGAGGCAGGAGAAGTATTCGGAAATTTACCGGGCAGCCGGTTGCGCATGAATTGCTGGAGCGGGTCGTGGAAACAGCTTCCTATGCGCCAAGCTGGAAGCATACGCAGATTACAAGGTATATCGCAATAGAAGGAGAGAAAAAGGACCGCATTGCCGATGAGGCGATGGACGCTTATCCGCCTAACGGCGCAATCATCAAAGGGGCGCCGGTGCTCATTGCCGTTACGATGATAACTGGCAGGAGCGGTTATGAGCGGGATGGCTCCTTTACTACGGATCGGGGAGACGGCTGGCAGATGTTTGATACGGGCATTGCGGCGCAGACATTTTCCCTTGCCGCATACGAAGCTGGCCTTGGCGCTGTGATTTTAGGCATTTTTGACAGGGCGAAAGTGGAAGCGCTGCTAGAACTTCCAGAAGGAAGGGAAGTGGCTGCGCTCATACCAGTAGGCTATCCGGCGCAAGAGCCCGCGCCTTTAAAGAGAAAAACGGTGGAGGAACTGTTAACGTACCAGGAATAATTGTCTGCTGACGGAAAATTGATACATAAAATCGAAGGGGAAAATTTTTTTCACTTCGATTTTTGTATGCACACGGGCACGGACATACATCCCGCTTTAGAATGGAGAATGCGTATGAGACATTTGATGAGTCCGCTTGATTTTACGGTGGAGGAACTGGAAAAACTCTTCGGCCTGGCAGATGATATTGCGAAAAATCCCGGGCGTTACAGCCATATATGTGAAGGAAAGAAACTAGCGACCTGTTTTTATGAGCCGAGCACGCGGACGCGGCTTAGCTTTGAATCGGCCATGTACAATTTAGGCGGAAAAGTGCTGGGATTTTCGGATGCGGCATCTTCTTCTGCGGCAAAGGGCGAGAGCGTTTCCGATACGATCCGCATGATTTCCTGCTATGCGGATATATGCGCCATGCGCCATCCTAAAGAGGGCGCACCGATGGTAGCATCAACAAAATCATCGATCCCCGTGATCAACGCGGGCGATGGCGGGCACCAGCATCCGACCCAGACGCTGACAGACTTGCTGACGATCCGCTCTTTAAAAGGAAGGCTGGGGCATTTTACGATCGGCCTTTGCGGCGACTTAAAGTTTGGGCGTACCGTGCATTCCCTGATCAATGCGCTTGTCCGCTACGAGGGCATCCGCTTTATCTTTATCTCTCCCGAGGAACTGCGTATCCCCGATTATATCATCGATCTGCTAAAAACGCGCAAAATCCCATACGAGGAAGTCATCAGGCTGGAAGATTCCATGCCGCAGCTAGATCTCCTCTATATGACGCGTGTACAGCGGGAACGCTTTTTTAACGAAGAGGATTACGTGCGCCTGAAAGATTTTTATATATTGGATGAAAAGAAAATGCAGCACGCAAGAGACGACATGCTCGTGCTCCATCCGCTGCCAAGGGTCAATGAAATTGCGGTAGAAGTGGACGAAGATCCCCGCGCTGCTTACTTTAAGCAAGTACAGTACGGCGTTTACGTCAGGATGGCCCTGATCATAACATTGCTAGGCTTACACTTAGAATCCTAAACACCTGTCCCTTAGGGGAAACATATAAAAAGAGGGAAAACTATGCTAAACGTAGGGAAAATTGAGGAAGGCTTTGTGCTTGACCATATCAAGGCGGGAGCCAGCTTAAGCTTGTACCACTACCTCCAGTTAGACAAACTGGACTGTACCGTGGCGATTATCAAAAATGCCAGAAGCAGCAAACTCGGAAAAAAAGACATATTAAAAGTAGAATGCGGCATCGACATGCTGAATTTGGATATTCTCGCCTTTATTGACCACAACATTACCGTCAACGTCATAAAGGACGGGGAGATCGTAGAAAAAAAAGAGCTCATCCTGCCAAAAGAGATCAAAAACGTCATCCGCTGCAAAAATCCGCGCTGCATTACTTCTATCGAACAGGGGCTGCCGCACATTTTTGTTTTGACAGACGAAGCAAAAGAAATTTACCGCTGCAAATATTGTGAAGAAAAAGCGGAAAGATACGTGTAGCGGCCTTGCTGCAAACGTATCGTGCAAACTACTGTTGATATCGGTGCGGACAGTGCCGATATGCGGGGCGGTTTTTAACGCGGCATTATGTTTTATTTTGGGAAGACAATAGCTTTTCAAAGAAAATACCGGCAAAAAACCAATGAAAGAAATAATCCAGCCGGATCAATGTCCGAACATGCCATTTGGACGTAGAATAATCCCATGGGCACATGCGGTACCGTCCAAGGAAAGAACCGGAAACAAACTCACCGATATAAATACAGACTGCGTAAATGCCGCCCCGCAGCCATAGGGGGCGGCTCTTTAGCAGACGGAATAAAGGCGCAAGGAAAGAAGCCATCCCATAGATGAAAAACATCCAGATGGAAGTAGTGCCCTTTAAACACATTTCCCGCCTTCGCAGGGAACGCAGGGCTGTAAATAAAATTTCAAGGCACCACCCTGCGATGCCGCATGTTATAAAGTTTTTGAAAGTTTTCTCCATAGAATCAGTATGGGCATGCGGCCGCAGATTATGCATTTTGGCAGAAAATGGGGAAACTGTTTATGAATATGCGGGAAACGATGGAATACATAGAAAAAATCAGCGGCCGTGGCATAGTTTTTGGGTTAGGGAGCATCAAAGAACTGCTGCGCCGCTTAGGCAGCCCGCAAAATGACTTGAAATTTATCCATATTGCGGGGACGAATGGAAAAGGCTCGACGCTTGCCTATCTTGCTGCAGTGCTGGCAAAAGCCGGTTACCGGGTTGGAAGCTATAGTTCCCCTGCAGTTTTAGACTATAGAGAGCGTTTTGCCATTAACGGCAAAAAGATAACCCAAAAAGATTTGTGCGCTTATATGGAGCGCGTCAAAGGCGCTGCCGATGCCATGTGGGCAGACGGGCTTTCGTATCCGACAGTTTTTGAAGCCGAAACGGCACTTGCATTTTTGTATATGAAAGAAAAACAGTGTGCGCTTGTCGTATTAGAAACCGGCATGGGCGGGGCACTTGATGCGACAAACTGCGTGACAGAAACTGTTGCGGCAGTCTTTGCCTCGATCAGCAAAGACCATATGGCATTGCTGGGGAATACACTTGGCGAAATTGCTGCCCAGAAAGCAGGAATAATAAAAAACGGATGTTATGTAATTTCTGTAAGGCAAAAGCCGGACGCCATGGAAGCTATCCGGCAAAAATGCGAAGAATGCGGGGCTTCGCTTTGCATTGCCGATGCAGCCAATGTGAAAAAGCCCGTATATGGCATCGAGAAACAGAAGTTTTCCTATCGGGAATGGAAAGATATCGTAATCCATATGGCGGGACAATTTCAAATAGAAAATGCCATTCTGGCAATCGAAACGCTGCAGGCGCTTGCTAAGGCAGGATATCCTGTTTCAGAGAAAGATATGCGCACGGGGCTTGCACAGGCACAGTGGCATGGAAGGCTTAGCGTCTTAGCAAAAAAACCGCTCTTTCTTATCGACGGCGCACACAATGCCGACGCGGCGCAAAGGCTTGGCGAAACGGTGCGCTCTTTGTTTGCGGGCAGACAGGTCATTTATATGATAGGCGTGCTGCGCGATAAAGAATATGATAAAATGATAGAGGCAGTCTGCCGGGAGGCAGCGCATATCATTACGCTTACGCCGCCGCATAATGAGCGGGCGCTGTCTGCCTATGAACTGGCGCTTACGGCGCGGGAATGCCATCCGCTTGTGACGGCGGCGGGCAGCCTGGAGGAAGCTGTGGAAATGGCGTATCTGCTTGCTGACAGCACTTCGGTGATCATTGCCTTTGGCTCGCTTTCTTATTTGGGGGCATTGACAGAAATTATAAAAAAGCGAAAGAAGGGAGCATTATGATAGAGCAAAAAAAGATCAAAGAGGCGGTCCATCTGCTGTTAGAAGGCATTGGCGAAGATCCTGCAAGGGAGGGGCTTTTGCAAACGCCGGAGCGCATAGCCAGAATGTATACGGAACTCTTTGCGGGCATGGAAGAAGACGCGGCGTGCCATTTGTCAAAAACATTTGCGGTTAATCATCATGAAATGGTGTTGGAAAAAGACATTGTTTTTTATTCTATCTGTGAGCATCACATGCTCCCTTTTTATGGCAGGGCGCATGTGGCTTATATTCCAGACGGCAGGGTTGTAGGGCTAAGCAAACTGGCAAGGACAGTGGAAGCATTTGCCAGGCGTTTACAGCTGCAGGAGAGAATGACTTCCCAGATTGCGGATGCCATCATGGACTGCTTGCAGCCGCAGGGCGTGATGGTCATGGTGGAAGCGGAGCATATGTGCATGACGATGCGCGGGATAAAAAAACCAGGCAGCCAGACGGTAACGGTTGCAACGCGAGGATGCTTCCAGGACGCGCAAAACCTGCAGGATGCTTTTTTTTATATGCTAGGGAAGCAAAGGCAGGTTTCATCATGAAAAATGCCAGAATCAATAAAATCATAACAAACGATATTTTTTTGCAGCATTGCCATAAAATAGAAAAAGCTGAGTGCGGGCGGGAATTTTGCGGACATGGCATGGCGCATTTTCTTGATGTGGCAAGGATTGCCATGATCTTAAACTTACAGGAAAGGCAGGAAGTGCCATATGACCTTATTTATGCTGCCGCGCTTTTGCATGATATCGGCCGGTACGAACAGTACGCTGATAAAACGCCGCATGAGGAGGCAAGTGTGCGCATAGCGTTGGAAATTTTGCCGGCATGCGGCTTTGATGATAAAGAAACGGCTGTTATTTTATTGGCGATGCAGCAGCACAGAAATCCACAGGCAGCTAAAAAAGCCGGGCTGGAAGGGCTTTTGTACCGGGCGGATAAGATGAGCCGTGCCTGTTTTGCCTGTGGGGCCAGTGCGGCGTGCGACTGGGGAGCGGATAAGAAAAACGGGGTGCTTCGCTATTGATATTTTGAATGGGTGATGGGAATGAACATTGGAACGAAGCAGTTTGACATAAAAAACCATACGTACTGCATGGGGATTTTGAATGTGACGCCAGACTCCTTTTCGGACGGCGGCACATATGCTATGCCGGATGCAGCGTTAAAGCGCGTGGAAGAAATGATCGCGCAGGGGGCTGACATCATCGATGTAGGCGGGGAATCTACCCGTCCGGGCTTTGCGCCCCTTAGCGCATTAGAAGAAATCGAACGCATAGCGCCTGTCATAGAGAAAATAAAAGCGGCCTTTGACATACCGGTTTCGCTGGATACTTATAAGAGCCAGACGGCACAGGCTGGCATTGCGGCGGGTGCGGACATGATCAACGATATCCACGGGCTCTGCCAGGATGCGGCAATGGCAAATGTCATTGCCAAAAGCGGCCTGCCATGCGCCCTAGTGCATAGCCGGGATTTGACGGCAAGCACGCATTTTTGGGCAGAGCTTCAAGATGACATGCGTTATATAATCCAGGCGGCAAGGCAGGCAGGCATTGCCGATACAAAGATTATGCTCGATCCCGGCGTTGGCTTTGGCAAAACGCACACACAAAACCTTCAGATCCTTTACGGCCTTGGCACATTGCAAAGCCTAGGGGCTGCGCTGCTTCTTGGCGCATCCAGGAAATCTGTCATTGGCCTAGCCTTAGACCTTCCCGTGCAAGAACGGCTGGAAGGAACGATTGTTACGACTGTCTTTGCCGTCCTTAGCGGGTGTGCTTTTGTCAGGGTGCACGATATCAAAGAAAATGTGCGCGCTATCCACATGGCGGAGGCGATTAAGGATATGGCCTCTTGTGCAAAATTGCAATCCGCCACAGATGCTGTAAGGCAGAAGGAGGAAACTTATGCCAAATGACCACATCATCCTAAAAGGGCTGGAAATCTTTGCGTACCATGGGGTCTATCCAGAAGAACAAAAAAACGGACAGAAATTTTATATCAATGCGGCACTCTGCCTGGATACGCGAAAAGCGGGGCAAAGCGACGATTTGGCTTTTAGCGTGCATTACGGTGAAGTGTGCCATTTTATCGATCGCTTTATGAAAGAACATACTTTCTGCCTCTTAGAAACTGTGGCGGAGCGGATGAGCGAAGCGCTCCTGCTCGCCTTTCCGCTCTTAGAGAGCGTGCGCTTAGAAATTTGCAAGCCCGATGCGCCAATCGGCCTGCCGTTTTCGTCCGTATCAGTGGAAATTGAGCGCGGATGGCATACAGCATACATTGCGCTTGGCTCTAATATGGGGGATAGACGCCGCATCCTGGAGGAAGCGGTCGCACAAATAAAACAACATGCGTTATTTAAAGTGGGGGCAATATCCAGCTTTATTGTGACAAAACCGTATGGCGGTGTGGAACAGGAAGATTTTCTCAATGCGGCAATGCAAGTAAAGACGCTGCTCTTGCCGGAAGAACTGCTGGAATTTTTACAGCAGATCGAACAGCGGGCCGGCCGGGAAAGACTGGTGCATTGGGGACCGCGCACACTGGATCTGGACATTCTTTTTTATGATGACATTGTCTATGACAGCAGGCGGCTGACAATTCCGCATGCGGACATGCATAACAGAGATTTTGTCCTGATGCCGATGAACGAAATCGCGCCATATAAAAGGCATACTGTTTTGGGGAAAACAGTATGCCAGATGTTAGAAGAACTGCAAGGTGCGCCTACTTTTTCGGCACAGCATCTTTTGCAGCCAAAAATTCCGTGACATTGACAGGCCCATAGACCGGTGTCCTATAAACCGGGTACGCTACGCCATAGGGGCTAAAATATACATAGGCGGAAGTGACGTTGATATTTTGGAATATGCCGCTTGCGACAAGCTCATTGCTGCTGCCGTCTGTGCGCATCCGCCGAAGTTCTGGCTCTGTCTGGGAGTTTTTCTGGTAATAAACGAAATCCCCATAGACATTGAACGTATCAGCGCGGTCATTTGTTAAAACTTCAACGCCGTCATCCGCGCCCTGCGGGTATAGCGGCCGCCTGCAGATCCTGTAATCGGAAGATACGTCCATAAAGTAGATATATTCCCCAAGGATGACAGGATTCCATGCATCGCCGTCCCAGAGATTGCTTGTCAAGTGGGTGCGCGTATCGTAGCTGTAAAAATTATGATCGCCGTTTATATTGTTGTAATAAATGACGCTGTCTTTTGCGCAGACAGGGCTGATGATCCTGTCAAGCGCCCGTTTTTTGTTTGCGCCGTTTGTATCAATCTGCCAGATGGATATGTCGCTCTGGCCTCTAAAGTATTGATAATAGAGCGTATTGTCTATCAGGACGATCGAAGAGCAAGGCTCCCTAAGCAGGCATATGGCATTGCCGCCGCTTGACTTTATGCGGTAGAGTCCAACTGACCGGCCAATAAAACCAAGCCCTGTTCCGCCGCCGCCCATCTGGTAGAAATAAAGATACTTGCCGCCGGCATTGATGTATTCCACTTGCGAACTGGAAATTTTTTTCACGTTGCTTTCATCAATGTTCATGGAATAGAGCGTGCCGCCATCGTAAGCATTGGAAAAATAGACAACGCCGCCTTGTTCGCAAAAAAGCCCTCTGTTGTTTAGGTTGCCGCTTAGATTGCCGATTGTGCCGGCTGGATTTTGCGCTAACTTGCCATGGAACATCGAATATAAAATAAGCGACACAGCTAAAATGATAAAAAGGACAGTAAAAATGATAATATTGCGTATTCTTTTTGCTTTTTTTGACATAATCCCCCTCCTTGAAAAAAAATAATGTTATCTTTATTATAATCTTTTTTCCGCTTTTGACAAGGACGATAATTTATATTAAAATTAAAATAGACAGAAAACAGGCAGAAAAGATTTTCAGGAGGCAGAAGGCATGGATTTGTTAAAACTGCGCGGACAGATTGATGAGATAGATGCCCAGATTGTGGCATTGTATGAAAAGCGGATGGATATTTCCAGGCAGGTTGCAGAGTATAAGATCAGTACCGGCAAAAAAGTATTTGACAGGGCAAGGGAAGAAGAAAAACTGCGCAAGGTAAAGGCATTAGCGCATGATGAATTAAGCGGCCATGCCATTACGGAACTGTTTGAACAGATCATGGCGATGAGCAGAAAGCTGCAATACCGCATTTTGACAGAGCGGGGCAGCTTTGGCAGACTGCCTTTTATGGCCGTGGATACGCTGGATGCGTCACAGGCGCGTGTCGTTTTCCAAGGGGCGGAAGGCGCGTATTCCCAGGCCGCCATGCGCCGCTACTTTGGGGAGAGCGTCAACAGCTTTCATGTTGATACGTTCCGGGATGCCATGTGCGCCATTGAAGAAGGGAGCGCGGATTTTGCAGTGCTGCCGATTGAAAATTCCACGGCGGGCATTGTCCATGAGATTTACGACTTGCTTGTAGAGTTTGAAAATTATATTGTAGGGGAGCAGGTCATGCAAATAGAGCACTGTCTGCTTGGCGTGCCGGGAGCTTCCATAGAGGATATTAAAACAGTCTATTCCCATCCGCAGTCGCTGATGCAAAGCGCACGTTTTTTAAAAGAGTATGACTGGAAGCAGGTCAGCATGCCAAACAACGCGTTTGCGGCAAAAAAAGCTGCCGGGGAGCAGGATAAGACGCAGGCGGCGATCGCTGGGGAATATGCGGGCAGCGTCTATGGGCTGGAAGTGTTAAGAAAAGGCATTAACCAGTCCGATACGAACGCGACGCGCTTTATCATCGTTACCAACCAGAAAATCTTTTTAAAGAGCGCAAAAAAAGTCAGCATTTGTTTTGAAGTGCCGCATAAGAGCGGGTCGCTTTACCATATGCTGTCCCACTTTATTTATAACAACTTAAACATGAACAAGATTGAGAGCCGCCCGATGGAAGATAGGAACTGGGAATACCGCTTCTTTATTGATTTTGACGGGAATCTGTCGGATGGCGCAGTAAAAAATGCGCTGCGCGGACTGCGGGAAGAGGCGCGCAACATGAAAATACTTGGAAATTATTAGCGTTAACAAAAGAAATGAGGGATTGCATGCGGGTGGAGGAACTGATAGTCTATAGGGAATGGGAAGATGCCAGCGTATTGCATCAGATGGCATGGCTGATGGAGCATTACGGGCAGGAGGATATAAAAAAACAGCGGGCGGCGGCTTATGCCTGTATGCATAAACTGCTGGAGATGGCAGGAAGCCGTGCGTTTTACGGGAATCTTTGGCACTGTTACCTGACAGAGCTGCTTGTCAATAATGAAAACAGCTACAGTAAGGCGTGTGAGATCCGGGAGGAGGCAAAGGGCAGCATCAGCGAGGCCGCGCTGCACGATGCTGCCATTTTCCGAGAGCTGTTTGCCTATGACTTTACCGATATGGCAAAGGAGCTGGCCTTGGACGGATTTTCCTATATCCTTTCTTATAAAGGGAACGCGCAGGAGAGCAAGGTGTACAATACCCGCATCCGTGACAGAATCTGTACGCTGGCGGCCGTGCTTGGGCAGGCGGGCAGCGCACAGGAGATGAAAGCGGCGCTGGCAGCGTTTTATAAGGAATACGGCGTAGGGAAATTCGGCCTGCACAAGGCGTTTCGCGCCGTGGAAACTGCGCAGGGCGTACAGATTGCCCCGGTTTTAAAGATTGCGCATGTGCGCATGGATGACCTGATCGGCTATGACATTCCAAAACGCAAACTCATACAAAACACGGAAGCGTTTGTAAGCGGCAGGAAGGCGAACAACTGCCTGCTGTTTGGGGATGCGGGCACTGGAAAATCTTCCTGCATCAAAGCGATTGCCAATGAATATTATGGCAGGGGGCTTCGGATTATCGAGCTGTACAAACATCAGTTTGGCAGTTTGCACGATATTATCGCCCAGGTCAAAAACAGGAATTACAAATTTATTATTTATATGGACGATCTTAGCTTTGAAGAATTTGAAACCGAATATAAATATTTAAAGGCGGTCATTGAGGGCGGGCTTGAGAAAAAGCCGGAAAATGTGCTGATTTACGCAACTTCCAACAGGCGGCATTTAGTAAAGGAAACGTTTGCGGACAAAGAAGGCAGACGGGATGTGCTCCATGCAAGCGATACGGTCCAGGAAAAACTTTCGTTAGCTTCCCGCTTTGGCGTTACGATTTTCTTTTGTGCGCCGGATAAAAAAGAATATGAAGCGATTGTTACGGCATTAGCGCAAAGAAATGGGATTACCCTGCCAAAGGAGCAGCTGCTTGCCAAAGCAAACCAATGGGAATTGGCGCACGGCGGGCCTTCCGGCAGGTGTGCACAGCAGTTTATTGATTTTCTGGCAGGGCAGGATGCATCTTTAGAAACGCAATGCTAAGGAGCAAAAAGGCTTTCGCACAGTGTAGAGTACTTTGAAATGGAGAGTGGATAAGAAATGAAAGTGAAAATGTTTGCAGCAATCAATATAGGCTCCTATGAGATTGCAATGAAAATTTTTGAGTTCGCGCCAAGGGGAAAGGCGAAGGATATGTGCGGCATGCGTGAAATCGAGCACATCCGCCATCGGATCGACCTTGGCAGCGATACGTATGCGACAGGCAAGATCAGTTATGCCCGCATGGACGAACTGTGCCGTATCCTGCGCGAATTTGCTACGTTTATGAAGACGTATGGCGTGGAAGAATATAAGGCGTATGCGACAAGCGCGGTACGGGAAACGAAAAACATGCTGATCATCTTAGACCAGATCCGCATCCGCACAGGGATTACGGTAGAAGTGCTAAGCAATTCCGAGCAGCGTTTCTTAGATTACAAATCGATTGCTTCTAAGGGCGAAGGCTTCAACCGCATCATCGAAAAAGGAACGGCGATCGCAGACATTGGGGGCGGAAGCATGCAGCTTTCTCTGTTTGACAAAGACAGCCTTGTGCTCACGCAAAACATCCGCATTGGCGTGCTGCGCATGCGGGAAACGGTTCATTCCTTAGGGCCTAAGCCGCACCAGGCGGAGGCGCTCTTAGAGGAAATGATCGACGCGAGGCTAAACGTATTTAAAAAACTGTATTTAAAAGACAGGGAAATTAAAAATATTATTATTGTGGACGATTATGTATCGGGCATCATGCGAAAAAGGATGATGCCTGGCATGACGGATGCCGGGTATATCGACAGGAAAGGTTATCTGGAATTTGTCAGCGGCTTACAGAATAAAATGCCGGAAACGATTGCAAAAACGTACGATATCGCAGTGGAAAACGCAAAACTCATGCAGATTTGCGCAGTGATCATCAAGCGTCTGCTGCGCATTATGGATATCGAGCTTTTGTGGGCGCCGGGCGTGACGCTTTGCGATGGCATTGCCTATGCGTATGCGGAACGGGAGAAACTGATCGTGCCGGGGCACAATTTCGAGCAGGACATTCTTGCATGCGCCGGCAATATAAGCAAACGCTATATGGGAAGCAGGAAGCGGAGTGAAACGCTAGAAAAGATTGCATTGACGATTTTTGACAGCATGAAAAAAGTGCACGGGCTTGGGAAACGGGAGCGCCTCTTGCTGCGGCTGTGCACGCTGATGCACGACTGCGGGAAATATATCAATATGTCCAACCTGGGGGAATGCAGCTATAACATCATTTCCTCGACAGAGATCATCGGACTGTCACACAAAGAAAGGGAGATGGTCGCCCATGTCGTAAAATATAACCACACGGCATTTCCCTATTACGAAACGTTAGAGCACCCGATGTTTGAAAAGCAGGAATACTTAATCATTGCAAAACTGACAGCCATTTTGCGCGTGGCAAACGGATTGGACCGCAGCCACAGGCAGAAATTTAAAAATATCAAGGCGCGTTTAATAGACGATGAACTGCAGATTTTTGTTGATACGCTGGAAGACATTACATTAGAACGGGGAATGCTGCAGATACGGGCAGGATTTTTCGAAGAAGTGTTCAGCGTCAGGCCAATCATCAGACAGAAAAAAGGCGATATTCTTTTTGGAAAGAAAGCCTAGAAAGTGAGACAGTGTATGGAAAAAAACATGGAAAGCAAAAAAACGTGGAAAAACCCAGAATATTATCATAACAGGGAACTTAGCTGGATGCAGTTTAACAGCCGTATTTTGGAGGAAGCAAGGGATAAGGGCAATCCGTTGTTTGAAAGGCTGAAATTTTTAAGCATTACAGCGTCCAACCTCGATGAATTTTTCATGATCCGGGTAGCTTCTTTAAAAGATATGGTAAACGCCGGGTATCATAAAAAGGACATTGCGGGCATGACGCCGCAAGAGCAGCTTGCGAAATTAAACAAAGTGACGCATGACCTTGTGCAAAAACAGTATTCTACATACAAGCGTTCCCTGCTGCCGCTCTTAGACCAAAACGGCCTGCATGTAATAGAGCGGCATGAAGATTTGACGCAGGAGGAAGGGGCGTATGTGGATGCTTACTTTACGGACAACGTCTATCCGGTCTTAACGCCGATGGCGGTAGACTCTTCCAGGCCTTTCCCGCTCATTCGCAATAAGTCGTTAAACATTGCGGCGCTTTTGCAAAAAAAAGAAGGAAGCGGCGAGATTGAATTTGCAACGGTGCAGGTGCCAAGCGTCTTAGCAAGGATTGTGCCAGTGCCAGCAGCAGGAAGGGAAGGCAGGACGGTCATCTTGTTAGAAGAGATTATCGAGCGCAATATCCAGAAGCTGTTTTTAAATTACAGCGTCATCTGCGCCCATCCGTTCCGCATTATGCGAAACGCCGACCTGACGATTGAAGAAGACGAGGCAGCGGATCTGTTAAAAGAGATTGAAAAACAGTTAAAGAAACGCCAATGGGGACAGGCGATCCGGTTAGAAGTAGACAGCAATATCGACAAACGCCTGTTAAAGATCATCCGCAAAGAGCTTGCCATTACAGAAGAAGACATTTACCGTATCGACGGCCCGTTAGATCTGACATTCCTTATGAAAATGTACGCGTTAGAAGGCTTTTCGCATTTAAAGATGACGCCGCACGTACCGCAGCCTGTGCCAGAGCTGCCGCTTGAGAGCAATATTTTTGCGCAGATCAGGCAGGGCGATATACTGCTGCACCATCCGTACCAGTCGTTTGCGCCGGTCGTGGATTTTATCAAAACAGCGGCAAAAGACCCGGATGTGCTTGCCATCAAGCAGACGCTCTACCGCGTCAGCGGCAACTCTCCAATCATTGCGGCGTTAGCACAGGCGGCCGAAAATGGCAAACAGGTTTCCGTGCTTGTGGAATTAAAGGCAAGGTTTGATGAAGAAAACAATATCGTGTGGGCGAAAAAGCTGGAAAAAGCGGGCTGCCACGTCATTTATGGCTTAGTCGGCTTAAAGACGCACAGCAAGATTACGCTCATTGTCAGGCGGGAAGAAGACGGCATCCGGCGTTATGTGCATCTTGGCACAGGCAACTACAATGATGCAACGGCGAAGCTGTATACAGACCTTGGGCTCTTAACGTGCCAGGAGGACATTGGTGAGGACGCAACGGCGGTATTTAATATGCTCTCAGGCTATTCCGAGCCGCTTATCTGGAATAAACTTTCGTTAGCGCCGTTATGGTTAAAAAATAAATTTTTATATTTGATCAACCGGGAAAAAGAACATGCAAAAGCCGGGCGGGCAGCGCGTATCATTGCAAAAGTAAATTCCCTCTGCGATGAGGACATCATCTGTGCGCTGTATGAAGCAGGCATGGCGGGCGTAAAGATTGACTTGATCGTGCGGGGCATCTGCTGCTTAAAGGCGGGAGTTGCTAACGTTAGCGAAAATATTTCCGTGCGTTCTATCGTTGGCAACTTTTTGGAGCATGGGCGTATCTTTTATTTTGAAAACGGCGGCAAAGAGGAAATTTACCTTGGCAGCGCGGACTGGATGCCGCGCAACTTAGAGCGGCGCGTGGAAATTTTGTTCCCGATAGAAAAAATAGAACTGAAAGAAAAAGTAAAGCATATTTTAGACGGACAATTAAAAGATACGTTAAAGGCGCATATCTTACAGCCGTCCGGGGAATATGAAAAAGTGGATAAGCGCGGCAAAACGCCCTATAGCAGCCAGGAAGCGTTTGTAGAAGAAGCGGCCTATGAGGCAAAAGAGGGCGCACAGGAGGGCAGCGGGAGAGTCTTTATCCCGGAAATGCATGTTGAAACGCAGTATTGACGGCGGAGGTATCTATGAAACACAGGATAGTATTAGCATCGGCATCCCCAAGGCGGCGCGGGCTGTTAGCGCAGGCTGGCATTGTTTTTGACGTAATACCAAGCCAGGGCAGCGAGAAGACAAGCAGGACGCGTCCTGATGAGGCAGTAAAGGCGCTGGCATTTGCGAAAGCATTTGAATCTGCCGCGCATATTCCAAAGGAAGAGCGTGAAGGCGCCAGAACTTATGTCATTGGCGCGGATACGGCAGTGGCATCTGGGGATGATATTTTAGGAAAGCCAGTGGATGAGGCAGACGCTGCCAGGATGCTTGCAAGGCTGCAAGGCGCGGCGCATCAGGTGTATACGGGCGTGTGCATCATAACGCTAGAGGAAGGCGGCATTGTCAATATCATAGGGTTTCATGAATGCACGACAGTAAAGATGTATCCTATGACGCAGGAAGAGATTAAGGCTTATGTGGCAACAGGCGAGCCGTTAGATAAGGCGGGCAGTTATGGGATACAGGGCAGGGGCGCAGTTTTTATTGAAAAGATTGACGGCGATTACAGCAATGTCGTAGGCTTGCCAATAGCCAAAGTCTACCGGGCATTAGAGTGTGCCAAAAGGCATGTGCCAGGGCAGGAACATGCATTTAAGGCAGTCATCTTTGATTTAGACGGCACTTTGGCGGATACGCTCGAATCGATTGCCTATTGTACGAACAGGGCACTTGCCGCCTATGGCTTTGCGCCATTTGCGCTAGAACGCTACAAATACTTTGTCGGGGACGGCGCGGCAGAGCTGATAAGGCGCGTGCTAAGAAGCGCAGGAGATGATGCGTTAGAATATTACGATAAAGTCAAAGCGGAATATGACAAGCTGTTTGCTAAGGACTGTATGTATAAAGTAGCACCATATGAGGGGATCGTGGAATTGCTTCAGACGTTAAAGAAGCGCGGCATTAAGACGGCTGTGCTTTCCAACAAGCCGCATGAACAGGCAAAGGACGTGGTGCGGACGCTGTTTGGGGAAGGGCTGTTTTGCGCGGTGCAGGGGCAAAGCGAATCAATCCGCAAAAAACCAAGCCCGGACGGCGTTTTGTACCTGGCAGAAAAACTAGGGGAAGATAGAGAGAATATCCTGTATTTAGGCGATACGGATACCGACATGAAGACAGGAAAATCAGCGGGCGTCTTTACTATCGGGGCACTGTGGGGATTTCGTGAACGAGAAGAATTGGAGGAAAACTATGCGGATGCAGTCATTGCAATGCCGTATGAGTTAATAAACTATTTATGATAAAACTGATTGCAACAGATATTGACGGGACATTGGTAAAAGATTCTTCGCCGGTGCTTTACCCGGAATTGGTAGAAACGGTGGCAGCGCTGTTAGAAAAGGGCATTATTTTCTGCGGGGCAAGCGGCAGGCAGTATTACAGCATTTACCGCCTGTTTGGGGAACTGGCAGACAGGATTGTTTACATTGCGGAAAACGGGGCATATATCCGGTCAGGCAGCCAAAACCTGCAAGTGACCGCCATGCGGCCGGAGCATGTCAAAACGCTGATCACGCAGCTGCGCCAGTATGACGATACGTGTGAAATTCTTGTATCGACGTTAGACGGCAGCCTGTTTGAGTCAAAAAAACAGGATTTTTATAATCTGATGCACTACCAGTACCGTAATAAATTCAGGCAGGTAGACGACCTTCTTGCCATAGAAGGCCCTATTTTGAAGGTTTCCATTTACCGTAAAGAAGGGCTGCTGGAACTTGGGGAAAAAACGCTCATTCCAGCATGGAAAGATACGCTAAAGGCATGCATGGCAGGAAAAGAGTGGGTAGATTTTATGGACGCTTCGGTCGATAAAGGGAACGGGCTGGCGTTTCTTATGCAGCATTTTGGCGTTTCAAAAGAGGAAACGATGGCGTTTGGCGACAATGAAAACGATATCGGCATGATGCGGGCAGCAGGGGAAAGTTATGCGGTAGAAAATGCCGTCGAGGAAGTAAAAAAAGCGGCGCGGCATCTATGCCCCGATTATACGAAACATGGAGTCTGCGATGTGCTACAGGCATTGCTGCGGACGATGTAAAAAAGCATAGAAAAAGAAAAGCAGAATGGAGGGATTGTATGCAGGAGTATGATGAGGCAGTATTGGAATGTTTTTTGAGAAACCAGAGGCAGCTCTTTTCAGAGAAGGTAGCAGGAAATCTGGAAGAAGCGGAAGAGTTTCTGGAGGAATGCATGGCAGTTGTCGTGGATTCCCTAAAAGAAGTATGGGAATATTTTGAAGAAGAAGGGGTCGATCTTGGCGGCAGGAGGCCGGAAGATATTCTCGAAGCGGAAGAAGTGTTTGATGTTGGTGACGGCAGATACTTGATTGTAGAAGCATAAGCGGGGAGGGATTGCGGTATGGCGGTGGCTGCAGCATTTATGCTTCCCCATCCGCCAATCATCTTACCGGAGATTGGCAAGGGGGAAGAGAAAAAAATTCAAAAAACGACAGACGCTTACACAATGGCGGCAAAGAGCATTGCCAGCTTACAGCCGGAAACGATTGTTTTGCTCTCTCCCCATCAGATATTGTATGCGGATTATTTCCACATATCGCCCGGGAAGGGCGCATCAGGCAGTTTTGCGCAGTTTCGCGCCCCAGACGTCACAATAAAAGCGCACTACGATACGGAATTTGTGGAACGGCTTTGCAGGCTGGCAGATGCGGCGGATTTTCCGGCGGGAACGGACGGGGAACGCGATAAGCGCTTAGACCATGGCACGATGGTGCCGCTCTATTTTGTCAGCCAATATTTCACAGACTACCGGCTTGTCCGCATAGGGCTCTCCGGCCTGTCTTTGCCAATGCACTATGCGCTAGGACAGTATATCAAAGAAACCGCAAAACTTTTAAACCGCAAAACCGTGATCATTGCAAGCGGGGATCTCTCGCACAGGCTAAAAGAGGATGGGCCTTATGGATACTGTAAAGAAGGGCCAGAATATGACAGCCGCATTATGGATGTGATGGGCAGGGCCGCTTTTGGGGAACTCTTTGCGTTTTCGGAAGGATTTTGCGAAAAGGCGGGAGAGTGCGGGCACCGTTCTTTTGCCATTATGGCGGGAGCGCTGGATAAGACAAAAGTTGAGGCAAAAACCTTTTCCTATGAGGGTGTTTTTGGCGTGGGATACGGAATATGCAGTTATATGGCGTGCGGCACTGATGTGGGGCGCAGTTTCAGGGAGCAGTTTGAAATGGCGCAAAAGGAGCGGATCGCACAGCAAAAAGCAAAAGAAGATGCATATGTGCAGCTTGCCAGGAAAACGATAGAGCAGTATGTGCGCACAGGGCAAAAGGCGCCTCTGCCAAAGGGACTGCCTGATGAGATGTACCGCATGCGGGCGGGCGTTTTTGTTTCCATTAAGAAACATGGCGCACTGCGCGGCTGTATTGGCACGATTGCCGCCACTAAACCTTCGATGGCAGAAGAGATTATGGAAAATGCCATCAGTGCAGCGTGCAAGGATCCAAGGTTTTTGCCAATCAAAGAGGAAGAATTAGACGAATTGGCGATAAGCGTAGACGTGTTAGGGGATACGCAGCCGATCGACTCGCCTGATGCGCTTGATGTAAAACGCTATGGCGTCATCGTGACAAAAGGGCGAAAACGCGGATTGCTCCTGCCAAATTTAGACGGCGTGGACACCGTGGAAGAGCAGATAGCGATCGCAAAGCAAAAGGCTGGCATCAGGGAGCAGGAAGCCGTTATGTTAGAGCGTTTTGAAGTGGTCAGGCATTTTTAAGCACGGGGGAGGGTTACATTGAAAGCAGTCTGTCAGACATGTATGCATCATTGCAGCCTGGAACATGGACAGAGGGGACTGTGCCGGGCAAGGAAAAATGAAAATGGAAAAATCGTATGCGAAAACTACGGCTTTGTCACTTCCCTCGCGTTAGACCCAATAGAAAAAAAGCCGCTTGCCATGTTTCATCCCGGCAGCAAGATTTTATCCGTTGGCAGCTATGGCTGCAATTTGCGGTGTCCTTTCTGCCAGAATCATGAAATTTCCATGGCAGACGCCAAAACGGCAGACGGCGTTTACATTGCCCCAAAAGAGCTGGCAGATGAGGCGCTTGCCTGCCTGGATGCCGGGAATATCGGCGTGGCGTTTACTTATAATGAACCGTTAGTCGGCTGGGAATATGTACGCGACGTGAGCATATTGGTGAAAGCATCCGGCATGAAGACGGTGTTAGTAACAAACGCGACGGCATCATCTGCCGTGCTGGATGAACTGCTTCCTTTGACAGATGCGATGAACATTGACTTAAAAGGCTTTCGCAAAGCGTATTATAAGGAGCTTGGCGGGGATTTGGATGTGGCCAGGGAATTTATCATGCGTGCGGCGGCTGTCTGCCATGTGGAACTGACTACACTGATCGTGCCGGGAGAAAACGATACGGAGGCGGAAATGGAAAGGGAGGCGGAATGGATCGCGTCTGTGGGGGCTGCAGTGAAGAAGGATATCCCGCTGCATGTCACCCGCTTCTTTCCAAGATACCGCAAGCGGGATAGGGCGGCTACGGATGTGGAAACGGTATACCGCCTTGCCAAAACAGCACAAAAACACTTGCGCTATGTGTTTACGGGAAACTGCTGACAGGGTGTGCGTTTTGTGCATTTTTTTAAGATCAGCCAAAGAAGCCCAACAGGATATCCGCAAGGCCGTCGTTGTTGTTGTCATGCCTAGTAACGATGCTGGCGGCCTTTTTGACCGTGTCTGAGCCATTTTGCATGGCAACGCCCGTACCGGCGGCTAAAAGCATGGACAGATCGTTGTCCGCGTCCCCAGCGGCAAGCGTGTCCTTTTTATCAACGCCAAGATGTTTGCAAAGATAAGAAAGCGCACTGCCTTTGCCGGAATCGGCGGGGAAAATTTCTAAATAGCAATCGCTGGAATATACCATCTGCAGCCTGTCTTTGGCCCATGCCAAAAGGGCACTGCGAAAATCTTCCAGCTTTTTTTTGTCATCTAAAGAGATAGCAAACAGCTTTAGGGGAGGTTTTTCCAGCATGGAAAGGATATCCGGCGTGACATGGACGGGCATATGGACCGTCTGCCTGTAAAAATCCAGTTCTTTGCCGTGTGTGTTTGTAACAATGTGCGTGTCGGTATACGTCTGGCAGTAAACGCCGCATTCTTTGGCCGTTAGCAGCACGCGGGCGGCATCTTCTAGCGTTACGCGCTTTTCCATAAGAAAACGCGCATTGTCACAGTCGTAAATACAGCCGCCGTTGTAGCCGATTAAGTACATGCCGGGGTAATGTAAGCCAAGCGACGATTTTGCCGCAAGGACGCTTGGGATGGGGCGGCCTGATATGAGCGTAATGCAGTGGCCGTTTTTTACAATATAGTCTAACGCCTCCTTTGTCTTTGGCGTGATTTCTTTGGCGTCGTTTAACAATGTGCCGTCTAAATCCGTAAAAAAAATTTTTTTCTTTTTAGGATGGTTTTCTTTTATTCTTTCCTTTTTATAGTTTTTTATGTTTACGAGCAGTTCTTCCGGAACGTATAGCGTGCCGTAGCCGGTGCCAAGTGCAAGCCCGGGCTTGGCCGCGCCGTGAAAATCAGAGCCGCCGCTTAACAGCAGATGGTATTTGGCTGCAAGGGCGCGCATCTGCCTTTCTTCCGCTGCAGTATAGGAAGCATAAATAGCTTCTATGCCGACAAGGCCGGCACGGGCTAACAGTGCGACGAGTGTTTCTAACTGTGCGTCTTCCATATGGTACAGCGTAGGGTGCGCTAAGATTGGGACGCCGCCTGCCGCTAAGATGAGGGTGACTGCCTGTGCGGGCGTTATCTTTTCCCGGGGCACATAATACGGGCAGTCATCACCGACATAGTGTAAAAACGCTTCCTGCATGCTATGCACATAGCCATGCTGGAAAAGAAAACGGGCATAGTGCGCACGCGTAATGACAGAGCCTGGAAATTCTGCCTGTAACTTTTCATAAGAAATGGCAATGCCGGCTTCTTGCAGGCGTGCGCACATTTTTTCATTGCGCAGTGTGCGTGCCTCTACAAAAGAGTGGATGCGTGAGGCGAAGGCGGGGGCATGATGGTCGATATAAAGCCCAAGGATATGGATATCCTTTCCTTTATATTCTGTGGAAAACTCGATGCCAGGAATTACCTCTAACGGTTTTCCCGCTGCTGCGGCTGCCGCTTCATCGATGCCGTCTGTCGTATCATGGTCAGTTAAGGCGAATGCCGATACGCCTGCTTTTAAGGCGTATGCGACAAGTTCTGCCGGGGTAAGGCTGCCGTCGGATTTGTTGGAATGCACGTGTAAGTCAATCATCGCAAAGTTCTCCGTCACATTAGTCTTCGTCGTCTTCTTTATGGGCGGTGTAAATGGTCCGTTTCCTTGCCATTGCATCGTTTTCTAAATATTCGTCGTATGTCGTGATCTTGTCAATGAGCGAGCCGTCTGGCAGTATTTCCATAATGCGGTTTGCAGTTGTCTGGACGAACTGGTGGTCGTGGCAGGCAAACAGGATAACGCCCGGAAATTTGATCAGGCCGTTGTTTAAGGCAGTAATGGATTCCATATCCAGATGGTTGGTCGGCTCATCAAGCAGGAGCACGTTAGAACCGGAGATCATCATTTTTGACAGCAAGCACCGTACTTTTTCGCCGCCGGATAAAACGCGCACTTTTTTCACGCCGTCTTCCCCGGGAAAGAGCATCCGGCCAAGGAAGCCGCGCACATAAGTCACGTCTTTTATGGGGGAGTACCCTGTCAGCCAGTCGGTGATCGTAAGGTCATTGTCAAATTCCGCGCCGCTGTCTTTTGGAAAATAAGCCTGGGAGGTCGTAACGCCCCATTTGTATTTTCCTTCGTCCGGCTCCATTTCGCCCATCAATATTTGAAACAGCGTTGTTTTGGCAAGCTCGTTGCCACCGACAAACGCAGTTTTATCATTATGCCCTAAAATAAAGGAAATGTTGTCTAATACTTTTACGCCGTCGATTGTTTTAGAAATGCCTTCCACTGTGAGCACTTCGTTTCCAATCTCCCGCTCCGGGCGGAAATCAATATAAGGATATTTGCGGCTGGACGGCCGTATTTCTTCCAGCTCGATTTTCTCAAGCGCCCTTTTGCGGGAAGTAGCCTGTTTGGATTTAGAGGCATTTGCAGAGAAGCGGGAGATAAACTCTTGCAGTTCCTTAATTTTTTCCTCTTTTTTCTTATTGGCTTCCTTCATCTGCTTAATCAGCAGCTGGCTCGATTCATACCAGAAATCATAGTTGCCCGCATACAGCTGGATCTTGCCATAATCAATGTCGGCTGTGTGCGTGCATACTTTATTTAGGAAATAACGGTCATGCGATACGACGATGACAGTATTTTCAAAATTGATGAGAAATTCTTCCAGCCACGCAATGGCATCTAAATCCAAGTGGTTGGTCGGCTCGTCTAACAGCAGGATGTCCGGGTTGCCAAACAGTGCTTTAGCAAGCAGGACTTTCACTTTTTCATTGCCGTTAAAATCTTTCATCAAAGAATAGTGGTACTGTGTATCAACGCCAAGCCCGTTTAAGAGCATGGCGGCGTTTGACTCTGCTTCCCAGCCGTCTAATTCCGCAAATTCCGCCTCTAGTTCGCTAGCGCGGATGCCGTCCTCTTCAGAAAAGTCTTCCTTGGCGTAGATGGCGTCTTTTTCTTTCCTAATCTGGTACAGCCGTTCATTTCCCATAATGACAACGTCCATGGCGGAATAGTCATCGTACTTGAAATGATCCTGCTCCAAAAAGGAGAGGCGCTGTCCTGGCGATACGGCAATATCCCCTTTGGTTGTTTCCAGCTGTCCGGAGAGAATTTTTAAAAAAGTGGATTTTCCGGCACCGTTTGCGCCGATCAGGCCGTAGCAGCAGCCTTCCGTAAATTTGATGTTGACATCTTCAAAAAGGGCTTTCTTGCCCACCCTGTAAGTCACGTTGTTTGCACTGATCATGTTAAAACCTCGGTTTCTTATTTTTGTGAATGGTTACTGTTCCTACCATTATACATGAAATGGATTTTTTTTCAATATTTTTTCTGCATTGAGTACAGGTTATCGTACACATGTTCGTGTATGATGGATTTACAGGCAAAAACCAGATGTTGAAAGCAAGGGAGGATTCTTATGAAAGGATATTTTGTAACAGACGGATATATGGGGTTTTTGGACGGGGCATACAGGCTGTTTGCCGATGAATCGGAATATAGGGAGATAGTTTCTGACAGCATGGAAGAAGCGCAGGAATAGCCAAAAACTATTGTTTTTTGCCTGTTTTTCCAACTGCCACAGCATGTGCGGCACTTTTACCGGGATTTTACAATGCAAGGGTAACAGATTTGATGTTTGGGCGGTAAGATGGATTTATAACCGGAGCGGTTATAAAAAAACCAAAGGAGAGTTAAGGCATGAAAACAAGAAAAATGATGTTATGGGTACTTGCCGTCATCTTTGTCATAGGAAGTTTCACAGGATGCGGCAAAAAAGATGCTGCAAGCGCACCGGCGGCAGCACCGGAGGCAGATAGCGCACAGAAAGAAGATGCGCTGGCAGAAGCTGCACCGGAAGAAGCTGCACCGGAAGAAGCAGTGACAGGCACAGTTGCGACAGACGGCTCCACTTCCATGGAAAAGGTCATTGGATCGCTAAAAGAAACGTTTGAAGCGCAGAATGAAGGCATTACGGTAACGTACAATCCGACAGGCTCTGGCGCAGGGATTACGGCAGCAGCAGAAGGAAGCTGCGATATCGGGCTTTCTAGCAGGGATTTAAAAGCAGAGGAAAAAGACAAAGGACTGACAGAAACGATCCTTGCTTATGACGGCATTGCGATTATCGTAAATCCTGAAAATCCGGTATCTGACTTAAAGGTAGAGCAGGTTGCCGCTATTTATACGGGCAGCATCACAAACTGGAAAGAAGTCGGCGGCAATGATGCAGAAATTGTCCTGATCGGGCGTGAGGCAGGAAGCGGGACACGAGATGGCTTTGAATCGATTACCGATACGAAAGATTCCTGCAAGTACCGCCAGGAATTAACGTCCACAGGCGATGTTATTACAACGGTCGCAGGAAATCCCGGCGCAATTGGCTACGCATCGCTTGCATCTTTAAAAGATACGGTAAAAGCGTTAAAGATTGGCGGGGTAGAGCCGACGGAAGCGGCAATCAAGGACGGAACATATGTAATACAGCGTAATTTCGTACTCGTTACAAAAAGCGACGCCGCGCTTTCCGGCGCTGCACAGAAGTTCTTTGATTACATTACATCCGAAGCAGCAGCTCCCATTATCCAAAAAGCAGGTGCGGTACCAGTAAAATAATCTGTTTTGGATTGCGGTTAATTTGTGCAGAAATACGGTCTGCTGCGTGCGGATTTGTATATTCTGCACAATGATATCCGCTGCATATTGTGTTTTGCAAATGCCAAAATAGTGCTTGATAATAGAAAGGAGCAGGGTGCAATAGTTATGAAAAAAGCGATGGAAGCGGTTGTTCACGGCATATTTTTATTTTTTGGGTTACTTACGGCAGGCTTTGTCTGCCTGATCACATTTTATCTTATCATTTCCGGCATACCTGCCATTTATGAGATTGGCGTTTTTAAATTCCTGTTTGGCACTGTCTGGGCCTCGACGGCAGCAGAGCCTTCCTATGGAATACTGCCGTTTATTTTAAGCAGCATTTACGGCATGGCGGGTGCTGCAGCAATCGGCATGCCGGTTGGATTTTTGGCAGCGGTATATTTGGCAAAGATGGCGCCGGGCAAAGTAAAAATGGCACTGGAATCTGCGGTCAGCCTGCTTGCGGGCATTCCGTCGGTCGTATACGGCCTTGTGGGCATGATCGTGCTCGTGCCGGCAATCCGCAAAATTTTCCATATACCGGACGGTGCGAGCCTCTTTGCCGCCATTATTGTTTTGGCGGTTATGATCCTTCCGTCGGTCATCAAAGTTTCCGTGACTGCCTTAGAAGCTGTTCCAAAAGAATATGAGGAAGCTTCCCTGGCACTTGGCGCAACAAAGATAGAAACTTATTTCCGCGTATCCATGCCAGCGGCAAGAAGCGGCCTTGCAGCGGCTGCAGTGCTTGGGATTGGGCGTGCGATAGGAGAAGCGATGGCAGTGATGATGGTATCTGGAAACGTACCGGCAATGCCAAAACTGTTTGGCAGCGTGCGTTTTTTAACGACCGCAGTCGCTTCCGAGATGTCTTATTCTAGCGGCTTGCAGCAGCAGGCGCTTTTCTCCATTGCGCTTGTGATGTTTTGCTTTGTCATGCTCATTGGAGCGATGTTCCGCCTCTTGATCACATCTGGAAACGCTGGCGGCTTCCGTGAAATGGCGCTCTTAAAAGCCGCCCGGAATCTGTTTGCAAAAAAGACGGCTGCCTGTCCTGATATGGAAGGGTAGGAAGTTATGGGAGAGAGGATGAATATGGAAGGGAAAATGTCAAACAAAAGGAAAGCCTATATCTTTTTAATGAAACTTTTGATGTGGGCATCAGCGGGCATCATAGCGTCGCTTGTGCTATTCCTGATGGGTTATATTTTAATAAAAGGGATACCGTATATTACATGGGAGCTGCTTTCGACAAGCCCCAGTTACCTTGAGGAGCGCATCGGCATACTGCCGGATATTTTAAATACGGTTTATGTTGTGATCGCAACGCTTGTTTTTGTCCTGCCGCTTGGCGTTGGCGCTGCCGTTTATTTGACAGAATATGCGCAAAATAAACGGGTGGCTGATATGATTGAGTACGCAGCAGAAACGCTTTCTGGCATTCCGTCGATTATTTATGGGCTTGTCGGCATGCTGTTTTTCTGCCGGTTTTTAAATATCAGGACTTCGCTTTTGGCAGGGGCGCTGACGCTTGTCATTATGAATCTGCCAACAATCATGCGCACGACGCAGGAAAGTTTAAAAACAGTGCCAAACAGCTACAGGGAGGGCGCGTTCGGCCTAGGTGCCGGAAAATGGCGGGTTATCCGTACTGTAGTCTTTCCCGGCTGCATAGACGGCATTATCACCGGCTGCATCCTGACTGTCGGCAGGATTTTTAGTGAATCGGCGGCACTGTTGTTTACCGCAGGCTTTGCCCATACGCTGTATGGATTTTTTGACGGGCTTTCAAGTTCAGGCTGCACGCTTACGGTCGCGCTTTATGTGTATGCCAAGGAACAGGGCGAATTTGAAGCAGCGTTTGCGATTGCTGCAATTTTGATGGGAATGACATTTGTAATAGATTTGGCAGCCAAGGCGGCAAAACGGCAGCTTAACCGTAAAAGACTGCGCTAAGGCATGTGCCTATGCCATAAAAAGAGGGAGAAAGAATGATATGGACAGTATTATGACAGTAAAAAAACTGTGCCTGTGGTACGGGCGCACGCAGGCACTTTATGATATCGACATGGAAATACCAGAAAAGAGCGTTACCGCGCTGATTGGGCCATCCGGCTGCGGCAAGTCTACTTTTTTAAAAACGTTAAACAGGATGAACGATCTGGTGCCGGAAGTAAAGATCAGCGGTGAAGTGCGCTATGGGGATACGGATATTTTTTCACAGGCAGTGGATGTCAATGAGCTTCGCAAAAATATCGGCATGGTTTTCCAAAAGCCTAACCCGTTTCCGATGAGCATATATGACAATGTCGCTTATGGCCCGCGCACGCATGGGATTAGGAACAAAGGGAAACTTGATGAGATTGTGGAGCGTTCCCTGCGGGGCGCCGCCATCTGGAATGAAGTCAAAGACCGGTTAAAGAAAAATGCGCTTGGCCTTTCCGGCGGACAGCAGCAAAGGCTGTGCATTGCCCGTGCGCTGGCGGTAGAGCCGCAGATTCTTTTGATGGATGAGCCGACTTCGGCGTTAGATCCAATCTCAACGCAGCATATTGAAGAACTGGCAATGGAATTAAAGGAAAAGTATACGATCGTTATTGTGACACACAATATGCAGCAGGCCGCCCGCATATCCGGGCACACGGCGTTTTTTCTTTTAGGAAAGCTGGTAGAATTTTCCGAAACGGAAAAAATGTTTGAGGAACCGGACGATAAACGCACGCAGGATTATATTTCTGGAAGATTTGGATAAGGAACGGCCACTATTTCTATGGGATAACGATAGACAAACTTAAAAAAAGCAGGTATAATCATCTATATCAAATGATGCAGAAAGCGGAGAAGGTAAAGATGAATAAGATTATTCCATTGGAAAAACGATTAAAAGACAATATTAAAAACTACAGGCTGGATCATCTGTTTCATGAAGATATGATGCATACCAGGCTGCGCCATCTGGCAGAATTGCTGGATGTCGATGTGCTCTTAACGGACAGGAACGGGGAGAAAGCGTTTGTGATAGGAGGATTTATCGGCTTTGAGCCGGATGCCGCAAACAAACCGGGCATAAAGATCCAGGTTGCAGGGCGCACGATGGGGCATTTGTATGTCAAGTACGACAGAGTCCCGGAGGAAAAGAGAAATTTTGCGAAGGAAGTGTTAGAGGATGAGGCGGCGTTTCTTGCCGCATTTGGCGAAGAACGCTACCATGGCAAGGAAACAGCTTTTTATCTGGAAGAATTGGAACATTTCTATGTGAAGGAACAGGTGCAAGACGGCGACCAGGAAGATATATTGACAGGCACGCTAAGCCGGGCATGTTTTGAGAATAAGATTAAAGCGATGGAAGACTCCCAGGTCGTACCGGCTGCGGTGCTGCTTATTAATATCAACGACTGGAAATATGCAAACGATCATTTTGGGGATGAGGAAAGCGACAGGCTGATTCAGATTGTGGCTTCCATCGTAAAAGAGGAAGCAAAGCCTGATTACATTATCGGCCGGTACGATGGCGACGTATTCTGCGTGCTCGTGCCGATGCCGGAAGACGACGAAGCGTGGGATTATTGCAGAAAAGTGCAGGAACGCTGCGACGCATATGAGGATGTGCGCCTCTCCCCGTCAGTGGCCTGCGGCGTCGCTTATAAGACAAACTTAGAAGAAAGCATACAGGAGAGGATCTCCGATGCAGAGTACGAAATGTTTGACAACAAATTCCAGATTAAAAACGCCGCCGGATACCGTGAACGTCTTACGCGTGCAAAGTAAAAAATGCGGGAGTGTGCAAAGCACACTCTCTTTTACATCTTTTCCATATTTCTAAAATAATTATTAAATCGCCATATATTGTAAAAAGTGAGAAAAACAGAGAAAACAAGAGAAAATAAAAGAAAACAAATGATAAAGGAATTTGTAACAGCATAAGTCTGGTTGCATAAGAATGATAGAGAAATTAAGATAGGTTTATCGTTTAGCACTCAATAAGAGAGAGTGCTAATAAACGAAAGAAAGAAAAGATGTAACATTATATAAGGAGGAGTTATCATGAAACTAGTACCATTAGGCGACAGAGTTGTATTAAAGCAGTTAGTGGCAGAAGAAACAACCAAATCGGGCATCGTCCTTCCAGGGCAGAGCAAGGAAAAGCCGCAGCAGGCGGAAGTCATTGCAGTTGGGCCGGGCGGGGTAGTAGACGGCAAGGAAATTAAGATGGAAGTAAAGACTGGCGACCAGGTTATTTATTCCAAATATACAGGAACGGAAGTAAAGATTGAAGAAGTCGAATATATCATCGTAAAACAGAGTGATATTTTAGCAGTCATCCAATAAGGAAACGATCAACAAAGCATAATATAAGAAACAGGAGGCATGATCTATTATGGCAAAAGAAATAAAATATGGAGCAGAGGCAAGAGCTGCCTTAGAATCAGGCGTAAACCAGCTGGCAAATACGGTAAGGGTGACGTTAGGGCCAAAGGGCAGAAATGTTGTCCTTGACAAATCTTATGGCGCACCGCTTATTACAAACGACGGCGTTACCATTGCAAAAGAGATTGAACTGGCAGACGCATTTGAGAACATGGGCGCACAGCTTGTCAAAGAAGTTGCAACAAAGACAAACGATGTAGCAGGCGATGGCACGACAACGGCAACCGTACTTGCACAGGCGATGGTCAGCGAAGGAATGAAAAACCTGGCAGCGGGCGCTAACCCGATTATGTTAAGGAAAGGCATGAAAAAGGCAACGGATGTTGCAGTAGAGGCTATTGCGGCCATGAGCTCTAAAGTCAATGGCAAAGAGCACATTGCAAGGGTTGCAGCCGTTTCTTCCGGGGAAGAAAGCATCGGTGAGCTGATTGCGGATGCCATGGAAAAAGTGTCCGGGGATGGCGTTATTACGATTGAAGAATCCAAAACGATGCAGACAGAGCTGGATTTGGTAGAAGGCATGCAGTTTGACAGAGGATACATTTCAGCTTATATGGCAACTGATATGGACAAAATGGAAGCGGTGCTGGAAAATCCGTATATTTTGATCACAGACAAGAAAATTGCAAACATCCAGGAAATCCTTCCTTTGTTAGAGCAGGTTGTACAGTCAAGCGCAAAACTGCTTGTGATTGCTGAAGATGTGGAAGGGGAGGCATTGACGACCCTGATCGTGAATAAACTGCGCGGCATATTCAACGTGGCAGCTGTGAAAGCACCGGGTTATGGCGACAGAAGGAAAGCCATGTTAGAAGATATCGCTATCCTGACAGGCGGCCAGGTGATCAGTGATGAACTGGGCCTGGATTTAAAAGAAGCAACGATAGAGCAGCTTGGCCGTGCAAAATCTGTTAAAGTGCAGAAAGAAAATACGGTCATCGTAGACGGCGAAGGCGACAAAGCGGCTATCAATGCAAGGATTGCGCAGATCAAAAAGCAGATTGAAGAAACGACTTCTGAATTTGACAAAGAAAAATTGCAGGAAAGGCTTGCGAAACTCGCGGGCGGCGTTGCGGTTATCCGCGTAGGCGCAGCAACGGAAACGGAAATGAAAGAAGTAAAGCTCCGCTTAGAAGATGCGCTGGCAGCAACGAGGGCTGCAGTGGAGGAAGGCATTATCTCCGGCGGCGGTGCTGCTTATATCCATGCATCCAAAAAGGTTGCAGCACTGGCAGAGGATCTGACAGGCGATGAAAAAACGGGCGCAAATATCGTATTAAAGGCATTGGAGTCCCCGTTGTACCATATTGTGGCAAACGCTGGCTTAGAAGGCGCTGTCATCATCAACAAAATAAAAGAATCCGAAGAAGGCATCGGATTTGACGCGTTGAAAGAGGAATATGTCGATATGGTTGAAGCAGGCATCCTTGACCCTGCAAAAGTGACAAGGAGCGCATTGCAGAATGCGACGAGCGTAGCCGCTACTTTATTGACGACGGAATCCGTTGTGGCCAATATCAAGGAAGATGTGCCCGCAATGCCAGCAGGCGGCGGCATGGGCGGAATGATGTGATAAAACAGTCCAGCTAGAGCAAATTTTCCCGGAAAACTGTGCCTGCACGGATTTTCCGGGAAAATTTTTTACGGGGGGGGGGAATTTTTCCCCTCTTGACACATCCCGTCTGATATGATACCTGTCTTTCGGATTT
>QLIP01031411.1_pt1 | contig 90316 bp, 77 predicted proteins | sample 1769771 | NCBI WGS metagenome assembly QLIP01 (sample SAMN09428762, study PRJNA476227) | Gut metagenome, whole genome shotgun sequencing project. | isolation source: cecum | host: Rhizomys sinensis | place: China: Jinsha town of Minqing, Fujian Province | collected 2013-09-23 | reverse complement strand
ATTTCGCATCTGAGAAATCAGACCATTAACTGAATATCCCTATATTAAAAGTATGTGATTAATAGTTAGCGAGATAGGATGGATACAATATCGAAATAATAAAGGCAGCAGAGTATACGTGCAATCTATATCTATATGGATGTCTGAGATAAGTTGCCCCCGCTGGCTCAAAGCGTTTGCAGAGGGTGATATTTTAAAGGTTAATGCAATAAAAAAGGTGGCCTTGGGGGCCACCTTTTTTGGTATAATCAGTTAAGGATTACTGGATTTTCTTTTCGCTGCGGGTAGTGCCGTCGCTGTAGAGGGTCTGTTCGATGTAGAGGCCGCTTACGGGGCGTGCAATCTGCTGTCCCTGGAGGTTGTAGTAAACGGTCGAAACGGGGAGGGCGCTGGTCACTGCATCGGCCACGCCGGAGTTGTCGGGGCCGAGGTATGTGAGACGGAAGCGGTCGGCGCTCCACCAGGAGTTGGCGGCAGCGTTGGCACCGCGGGCGCCCACTGTGAGCTGTCCGCCGGGTGTTACGATGATTTCCTTGGAGGCCACTTCCATCCAGCCGTTCTGGTAGGGGCTGCCTTCCACTGCGGTGTTGCCTGCACCCTTGGCGTTGCCGTTGTACACCTTGTTTACGCCGTTGGCCTGCTTGTAGGTGGCGTTGACGGTGAGGGTGGTGTTGGTTGAGCCGCGGAGGGCTGCAGTGAGGAGGTAGCGGCCGGTGGGCATGCAGTTGATGGTCTGCTTGAGCGAGGAGTTGAGGTTGCTGGCCGACTTGTCGAAGTACTTGTTGGTGCTTACGCCGTCGAATGCTTCGCCGCTGGAGGTGCCGAGGCTTGTAACGGTCCAGAAAGTGGTGTTGCCAAAGTTGCAGTCGGTGTTCATGATGAGACCGGATGCGTCGCGCTGGCCGTTTTCGAGTTCGGGGAATGTGTTGAGCACTACGTTGTCGTTGCGCTGGAGGATTTCGTCGTAAGTAGTGTTGGTGAGTACTTCGTCTTCAGTGCCGAGGTAGATGAGCTTGAAGTTGTCGGCACCGGCCCAGCGGGCGCTCATGCGGCCGATGTTGCGGATACCGATGCGCATCTTGCCCTTGCGCACCACGATGGTGTCGACGTAGGTGAGGCGGGTCTTGTCGAGCTCGCTGTCGACGGTTACGGGCGAGAAGTAGAGGCTGCCTTCGGCTTCGGCATAGAGGCCCATGCGACCGTTGACTGTGGCACCGGCCACGTTGTTGGTGCTGTTGAAGCAGGCTGCCTGGAGGCGGTACACGCCGTTGGGGAGGTCTTCGATGTCCTGGTAGTAGTTGAAGTCGATGTTTTCGGCCTTGGAGTCCCATACTTCAAAGTATGTGTCGCCCGAGGCGTGCTTTGTGTTGCCGGCTTCGGCGTTGCGTTCGCAGGTCCAGCCCATGATGGAGGTTTTGCTCTCGGCGTTGATGCCACCGTTGATGAGGTAGAGGCTGAGGGCCATGGGAGCGGAGGCTACTTCCTTGTTTTTCCAGGTTTTCATCACCACGCGGTATGAGTAGTCGAGGTTGATGTCGACGGAGTCTTCGTAGAGGAAGTCGACGCTGTCGGGGCGCACCCATTGCTTGAGGTCGACCCATTCGCCCTCGTCGATGCGACGCTGGAGGGTCATGGTTTCGGTGAGGTCGCAGTTGCGCGATGTCCACTTCACTTCACACTTTTTCTTGTCGAAGTTGTAGGTGGCGAGGAGGTTTTTGGGAGCGTCGCAACGCCATTCCTTGGGGATGAATTCATTGGCACCGCTGTAGCTGGGGCCGGTCTTCATCTGGGCGTAGAACTCGCCGGTGGGGGTAATCTTGTCGCCCCAGAGGAGTTTGGAGCAGGGAGCTTCGTCGTTCCAGTAGGCGTAGCGTTCCACATACTGCATGGCGTTGAGCTTGGGGAGGATGCGGGCCATTACTTCCTTATTTTTGTCGAGGATGTATTGGGGAGGGTTGTTGCGCTCTTCGGAGGTGCGGGCTTCGTTGAAGATACCGAGGCCGCCGCTCCAGGAAGCGCCCCAGATGAACTCGGTGATCCATACGGGACGTTTGAATTTGTCGACCCAGTTGGATTTGATGCCGTCGTATGTGCCTTCGTTCCAGTAGCTGTGGATGTCGCAGATGTCGCAGCGCCAGCCGCGGGCGTCGATGGAGTCGAAGAACTGAGTGTGCCAGGGTACACCGCCGTCGTAGGATGAGGGTGAGAGGAGGCGGCGACCGGTGCGCATAAGCTCGGGCCAGCGTTCAAGTTCCTGAGCCACAGTTGCGGGCGAGGGGTCGGCGCTGTTGGCGGGCTCGTTGTCGGTCTTGAGGTAGGGCGAGAGGTCGTTGGCGCCGAGCGAGAGGATTGAAGTACTCCAGAGGTGGTTCATGTGGGGTACACATTCGTAGTCGGTGCCTATGGACTGACCTGCGCCCCAGGTGTAGGTCCAAGTGCAGTTGAGGCGCTTGAGGCGTGCCTGGTCGGTGATGTTGGCCACACCGTTCTTGCCTATGTTGTCGAAGCGGAACACGCGGTAGGACGAGATGCGGTTGTCGAGAATTGCGGGGAGCACGTTAACGACGAGGTCTTCCTTGTCGGCGATGAAGCAGCGCTGGTAGCCGTGGCCTTCTACACCGAGAGCAAATGTCACCATGTAGCCGCGCTTGAGGCGGAAGGAGCGTATGCGGTTGTTGAGCGCCTCGGTGCTGAGGGTGTTCATGAAGCCGTTGGTGTTTTCGATGCCGAAGTTGGAGTAGGAATCGCCGGCGCAGTACTGTTCGGAGTAAACTGTGAGGGGGTGGAAGGCGCCGTCGGCCTTGCCTTCCTTGGCGTAGGGCAGGAGGAGGGTGCCGTGGTCGTAGAGGCGGAGCTGGCAGTTGGAGTTGGCCACGGCGGGGGTGCCGTTGATCTTAACGTGGCTGAGCTGGGCCTTGACGAGAGCCGGGCGCAGATTTTCGAAATATATCGCGGCCTGGTCGCTTGTGATGTCGACAGTGGCCGATTCGGCAAAGGGGTCGGTGCCGGTGATGCGGAGGTCGCCGGTGGATGTGAGGCTCAGGTCGCTTGTTACCTGTGCCACTTCCTGGTCGAGCTCGGCGCCGGGCACGAGGTTGGACATAAGGCGGAAGTTGTCGGCGCGGAACCAGCCTTTTTCACTGCTGCCGTCGGCGGTGGAGTTCACACCGATTGTCACCTGTTCGCCCTCGGCGAGGGTGAAGTTGACAGAGACTGTTTCCCAGGCTTTGACACTTGCGTTGGTGATAGCGGGTGATTCGTATGTGCCGGCTGTTGTCTTGACGTAGAGGTGCTGATTGCCCACACCCACAGCGTTGGTCCAGAGTTGAACGGAGAGTTTGTATTCGCCTGCGGGGAGGGTAACCTTCTGGTTGAGGTCAAACATCTTAACCTTCGATGCCCAGATGTTGTAGACCATCGCGCCGTGGGCGGGGTCGGTGTTGATGATTTTGATGTCGGTCGAACCGGTAACCGAGCGGGCAAGGTTCCAGTTGTTGATACCGTTTTCAAAACTCGGGTTTTTTAAAATGCCCGTCCAGTCGTAGGTAGTCTCTGCATGCGCCGAGAAGAGCGACATGGCACAGACGGCCGAAGCAAGCATTTTGAGCTTGAATTGATTCATGGATTATTGTGATTGGTTAATATTGTTTTCAAGGTTTTTATGAGCATTATTTGCAGTGTACAAAGTTAAGCGTTATATCGCTATATTCCAAATTATTTAACTGCTTTTTGGGGAAGAAATTTAGTAAAAGGCGCGAGTATTTGAGGAGCGCGGGGACAAAGACTTCTATTTAATATATATTAACATTGGCGTATATGCAACTTAGCGCGATATTGGCTAAATTTGTTTTTTATTGCAATGAGAAGGTGAGATGAAAGGAAAATTGACAGTATACAAGGCCTCGGCGGGGTCGGGCAAGACCTATACCCTGGCCTATGAATATATAAAAATGCTGCTCGGGGTTAAAAATTCTGATGGTAGATATGTGCTCAACAGCCGTCGCTACCTGCCCGATGGCGGAGTGCGCAGCCGTGCCCACTCGCACATACTGGCCATAACATTTACCAACAAGGCCACGGCCGAGATGAAGGAGCGTATAGTCAAGGAGCTGTATGCCCTCACCTTCGTGCCCAAGGGGGGCGGCAAGGATGCTGCCTATGCCGAAGGACTGATGCGCGAATTTGGCTGTACACGTACAGAACTGCAACGCGCCGCAGGGGTGGCTCTGCAGCAGTTGATGTTTGACTACGGACAGTTTAACGTAAGTACAATCGACTCATTTTTCCAAACCATCCTGCGCAACTTTGCCCGCGAGCTCGACCGTCAGGGCGACTATCGCATAGAGCTCGACGACAAGGTGGTGCTGTCGGAGGCCCTGTCGATGTTTTTTGACGAAGTGAACTATGGAGCATCCGACGACCCGAGTCCCGAAGAGAAGCGTGAGCACGATGCCATAAAGGCATGGCTCACATCCATGGCCTCCGACCGCGTGAGCGAAGGCAAGGATTTCAACCCCTTCAACCGCACGGCAGGCATGTATACCGACCTGGTGACCAATCTGGGAAAAATATTCTCCGAAAAGTTTATTAGCCACCAGTCGGAAATGCTCGATTACGTGTCGGACTCGGCTCGTGTCGAAGCCTTTGAGGCTTGGTTGAAGAATGCCATAGATAAATGCAAAAACCGCGAGGCGGCAATTGTTAAAGCCAAGCCGTCGCTCAAAGATGCCGTGTCCAACTTCCAAAAGCATATTGCGCTGTATGACAAAGACCCCCATCTTGTGGTCTTGACCAATAAGACGAAAACTATCGAATATTTGCGCAATCGCGAGCCGGATAAGCTGTTCAAGAAAGCGGCGCCCCCGGAGGCCGAAGAGGCCTACTTCGACTGGTTTGCCGAACTTGAATCCGTGGTGGCCGAGCATCTGCTGTACAGCGAGATGCTGACCAAAATCAACACCCTGCGAGCGCTGATGTATGTGTACAAATACATAGAACGGTATCGCCGCGAGAACAATCTCATACTGCTCTCCGACACCAACTCCCTCCTCGGCTCGATTATAGCCGACGGCGACGATACCCCCTTCATCTACGAGCGCGTGGGCATGCAGCTGTCGCACTTCCTCATCGACGAGTTTCAGGACACCAGCCGCCTGCAGTGGCGCAATCTGCGTCCACTGGTGGCCAACGGCCTCGACAACCACGCCGACTCGCTCATCATCGGCGACGTGAAGCAATCAATCTACAGCTGGCGAGGCGGCGATTCAGAGCTGCTCAACACCCGAGTGGAATATCACGACTTTCCCGCCTTTGCCTCGTCCAAGGGTCAAAATCCCGGTGAAAACACCAACTACCGCTCGGCCCATACCATTGTGCGATTCAACAACACGCTCTTTGCCGCCCTTGCGGCTCAGAAGAATGTGAGCGGATACCTGGGTGTGGAGCAGAGCCTTAGCCCCACCCTTGCAGATATGCCCGGCAAGGTGACATTTCTCAATCTCAATGCCAAGGACAAGAATCCCCGCGCCTGCGCCGACATATTGGTCGATACCGGCCGATGGACTCCCGAGCAGGTTATGGAAATGGAAACCAATGACATGAGTTTCCATATTATGGCTCTCGATATAGAGCGCCAGGTGGCCGCCGGTTACCGCTACAGCGATATCGCCATACTGTGCCGCCGACGCGTCGATACCTACAAGGTGGCAACATTTCTCCTGCAAAACTATCCGGAAATCAAGATAGTGAGCGACGACGCCCTGTTGCTGGCCAACAGCCAGTCGGTGAAGCTCATCGTGAGCATTCTCGAAATACTCGACCGCAGTCTTGGCGCCCCGACCGATAGCCCTGCCGATGTCTCGGCCACAGCCGACCACTCCGCGTCGAGCCGCAACCGCACCCGTCGCCGACAGATGTTGCTCACCGACACGTTCAACTACCACCTGGCCCACGGCATGAGCGTGGACGAGGCACTCTCGCTTGCTATCAAGGCATCCGACAACATCGACTCGCCCACAGCCGGCGAGTCGGGTACCCTGGCCGAGCTCACCGAGCTTCGCACCCTGGCTCCGGCCTCCCTACCCGCACTCATCGAGGCAATAATCGACCGTAAAATCACCCCCGAACAGCGTGCTCAGGAGTTGCCTTACATATCGGCATTTATCGACCTTGCCAGCAGCTACTGCAGCACACATGTGCCGTCGGTGCACTCGTTTATAAGCTACTGGAACGAAGTCAAGGACAAGGCTGCCGTACCAGGGGGCGCCAATACCGATGCCGTGACCATCATCACCGTGCACAAGGCCAAGGGGCTCGAATGGCCCTGCCTGCACATTCCGTTGATGAACTGGGCCGCCATGGGCGACGCCGAAGAACAGTGGTTTGACCTCGACCAAATGAAAGATATACCCGACGAGATATGTCCGCCGATGATGTATCTGCGACCAAACAAAACATCCCACCTAACCCCTCTGCAATCGCAAATCAATGCTCAGATAGTGTCCAGTGCCGCCGACTGCCTCAATGTGGCCTATGTGGCATTTACACGCGCCGTGCGCGAGCTCCGCGTGCACATGACTCCGAGTAAGAGTGAAGATAAGTCCATGCGCTCCGCGATACTGGATGCAACACCCACGACCGACTACATAAACACTCCTTCCACCGATGTGTATGTCGACCCCGACAGCATGATATTTGAAAACGACCGGCTCGTGCTGGGCGAAGACACGGTGCCGCTGGCAAGGCGCCCCCGCTCCGAGGTCCACTCCCCTACCCCCGACACTCCACGCCCCGAGATGCGCATATCCTTCAACGCTCTCAATGCACCCATGACGCGCCTCGAAGACCTCACCACTCAATCCACCGTGACCGACGATGTGCTGGCCGACGACATTACAGCCGGGCGCGAGATTGTGGACGAAGTCGAAAAGCCCGAGGTGTCGGCCGAAATGGCCGCCGCCGCTCGCCGCGGCACTCTGATGCACGCAATTCTGGCCGAAATGTATACCGAGGCCGACCTCGACCGCGCTGTGGACCTGCAGCGCCAGGTGGCCACGGCCGACGAGCTGCAGCAGTGCCGCGCCACTCTCAGAGAGGCATTCGAAGAGTGCGAAGAGTGCGTGCACCGCTGGTTCTCGCCTGATGTGTATCGAGTAATCAACGAGCAGCCCATCTACAACTCGGTCGACAGCTCCCAGCGCCGCGCCGACCGCATAGTGTGGCTCGATCCACACACCATCGAGGTGGTAGATTACAAATTCACCACCGCCCCCCGCGACAGCCACGTGGCCCAGGTGCGCGAGTATGCCGGCATGCTCAGCGACATATACCGCACCCGTGTCACCGCCCACCTGTGGTATCCCGTGCTGGGCAAGGTGATTCATGTTGACTGATACCTGCCATTAGAACAATCAATAGAAAACCGGTGTTTTGATAGAGAGACGATTGTTAACTTTGCAAACAACAACCAAAAACAGCAAAGTTATGACAACTCCTCTCTTCATCTGGGCGTCGATAGTGGCGCTGCTTGTAGTAATCTTTATGGTAAAGCTAATAGCATCGGTTAAGCACGGCTCTAATTCGCATTTGGTTGAGATAGGCTCAGAGCGCGAAGAATTCTTTGTGCCGGGCGACCCGCTGCCTCAACAGTTTAATGCGAATGACATCGACGATTGAACAATCTGCTACACAGACCGGTGCAGCGCCGTCGCTGAGTGCGCTGCTGGGATTTCTGTCGCGTTACAGCGCGCGCCTTCTTGGAGCCGGGGCCACGAGTATCCGGCTTGAGAAGAATGTGGGGCGCATCGCGGCGGCCTATGGCAAGGTGGTCGACATATCGATCATGCCGCGCCACGTGCACATAGCCCTGCGCGAGCCGGGAGCGGTGGAATCGGTAAGCTCGATAGCTACCGTGGGTCACGGGCCCATCAGTTTCAACATCAACGCCTCTCTGAGCCAGCTCAGCTGGGCCATTGCCGACGGCAAAGTGAGCTTTGAAGAGGCCGAGCGAGAATACAGACGCATCATATCGTCCGACCATCAGAGCCGCCTGTTCGTGACCCTCGTGGCCGCGGCGGCCAATGCGTCGTTCTGCCGCCTCTTCGGTGGCGACTTTATAGCCATGGGCATTGTAGCCATGGCCACACTTGCAGGCTATTATCTTAAAATACTGCTGCTTGAGCGCCACACCGACCTGCGCGTGGTGGTGATGGTGTGTGCATTTGTGTCGACCGTACTCGGTGCCACCGACAGCCTATTTGCGCTTGGTACCACCCCCGACATAGCCGTGGGCACAAGCGTGCTCTACCTGGTGCCCGGCATACCCTTCCTCAACTCATTCAGCGATATGCTCTATCGCCACTATCTCTGTGCGATAAGTCGATTTATCGACGCTGTGGTCATCACCTCGTGCATCTCGCTGGGGCTGTGCGGAGGCTTGTTTTTGATGAATTTAGGAATGTTCTGACACTGCCATGTTACTACAGATTTTACAAGATGCATTGTTTGCAGCAATAGCTGCAATCGGCTTTGCCGCCATAAGCCGTCCGCCCCGACGGGCCTATGTGTGGTGTGCTGTGCTCGCGGCCGCGGGCCACTCGCTGCGCTACGTGCTTCTACACCTGCCGGGCGGCCCGGTACACATAGTGGCTGCCACGCTCATAGCGGCCTTTGTGGTGGGCATCATGGCTGTGTTCATATCACGCATGGTCAAGTTTCCGCCCGAGACATGTCTCTTCCCTGCCCTGCTGCCCATGATTCCCGGCATCTATGCCTACAAGGCCTTCGGGGCCTTTGTGCTGTGCCTCGGAGCGGGCGCTCAGGAGCCGTTTGGCCGCGCGTTCTATCTATTTGCCTACAACGGTATGATATGCGGCTCCATACTGCTGGCCATGGTGGTTGGTGCTACTGTGCCTATCTTCATTTTCAAAAAAATATCGTTCCAATCCACAAGATAGCAAGCCATGGAACTGCGTCAGCTACGATACTTTGTCAAGGTGGCCGAACTGCTCAGCTTCTCGGAGGCCGCCCGTGTGCTGTGTGTGACTCAAAGTACCCTGTCACAGCAGATTAAGCAACTCGAAACCGAGCTCGGCACCGCCCTCTTCGAGCGCACCAGCCACAGCGTGGCTCTCACCGAGGCAGGCGAAGGCATATTGCCCAACGCCCGTCAGGCTCTCTACGAGGCCGGGCTGTGCGCGGAGCGCATCAACGACCTCAACAGCATGACTTCGGGTACCCTCAACATCGGGGTGACCTACACCTTCGGCCCCATAGCCACCGAGGCCCTGCTGGAGTTTATGAAGCTGCACCCAAAGGTAAAGCTCAATATCTTTTACAAGTCGGTCGACGAACTTATAACGATGCTCCGCGAGCGCGAAATCGATATGGCCCTTGCTTTTAAATCGGCCGAGCCCGTAGAGGGCATACAGTCGCACATACTGTTTCAAAACTATCTCGCCGCAGTCGTAAATCCTTATCATCCACTCGCCTCGCAAGACAAAGTATCACTCTCCGACCTCGAACACTACGATATGGCCCTACCCTCCAAGGGTATGCAGGCCCGCAAGGCTCTCGACCGCACCGTCACGCCCCACTGCAACCTGCGCGTGCGCATGGAACTCAACTCCGTGACACTTCTCCTGCACCTCATAGAGCGCACGTCGATGGTAACAGTGCTCGCCGAGGCCACAATACACAATGCCGCCGGTGTCAAGGCCATAAGGCTCGACATCCCCGACTACGAGCTCGCCGGTTGCATACATACTCTCAAAGATTCCTACCGCAAACGCTCGATGCAGGAATTCGTGCGCCTGCTCAACAACTCCATCGCCGTCCGCAATCGCCAAACGGCGTGGCTGTGAATCACTCGGGCGAGTTTAAAAATTCTTAATTTTTAAACTCGCCCGAGTGATTGATTGTTTGAGTATCAAGAGATTGTAATATTTACATAAATAGAATAATACTATGAAACTCAAACGACCACAATACAAACATCCTGATGTACAATTTTTTTGTGCTCTGTTTATTTTTCAATATTTCTATGAAGTTTGGAAACAGGATGCAAATTTAATATATGTTGCCATTGGCTATGTAGCATTTATTGTAATGATAGTGAATAGCTGCATAGTATGTTACAAACAAGGCTGTAAAGGATACTTATGGATTGGAATAATCGCGGGCACCTTAGCAGCCATTCTTATACCCATTGTCAAAGTCCATCAGAATGTTATAAGCTTTTAGGCTTATTTCACATAATATAATAGTCTTGGTATTAGCTCTGTAAAGGTTAATACCAAGACTTAATTATATTACTGCTTTCTGTGTATCACATTGAGGATGCAAAGTACAAAGTCCAATGACACTGTAACAACCCCGGCGATAAACAGACTTAATGGGAAATTACCCAGATCATCAAAACATAGGGCTAATAATCCCCAAAAAAGGAAAATAGTATCGGCCCAAAGGTTTCCGGCAGGGTTACCAAGGTAAAGGGCTTTATAAAGCCAATAACTATATGTCTCTAAATATATTATGTTCTTAAACATATTCTCTGAGTGAACTTCTTGCTTTAATAATAGTTTTACATATAATAACTTAAAAAATAATTATATGCGTAAAATTATTTTATTACTAACACCTCTGTTATTAGTTATAGCAGGGTGTACAACAAGTGATGAGCAATCACTCACTTCAACCAGTGAGACTTTGATCTATAATCAAGCTCGTATTGTTGCAAAGACGAATGTCACTAACATTATTAACTTAATGGGTGGCGTAAGTACTGGAGCCTCTCGTCAAGAAAGTTCGACTCTAATTGACTACATAGTAAATATCTCAGATGAAGAATTAGATAGTCTTCTTTTGGAATATCCTATTACAGATGGAGCTCAAATCCAAGATAGGTATGAGAAAGCTATCGACCGACTTTACGAACTATATCCGTTTGATGCTGTCACAGAGTTCGTATCTATTACAAATAGCTATTTTTGTGTAGGTGGACAGAATGAACAATTATTACTATCAAATAGTAGTGCATTACCATCTGAACTGAAAAATATAGCTATACAGGCTGGCGCGTTTTACGATGAATTTATCTCTTCGAAAATAACAATCTCACAATCACGTTTTTCGTGTTTGGATTTCCTTCTCCTTGATTTGGGTAAAGTATCTTGCCAGGTTATAATAACAAGTGCCTTATCAAGTCTTTTAGAACCATATGCTTACGAAATTGATATAACTATTACAGCACTGGATGCTATACCAAGTATTGTGGAAGCCGCAGACTCGTATAGGCGTTGTAAGCGAACAGGTGTATATATGTGATAAAGTATGAGACTAAAAATACCAAAATACAAACATCCTGATCTACAATTATTCTTTGCCCTGTTGCTTGGTCAATATTCCATTGCAGTATGGGAACAAGATACAAATATGATATTAGTTGCCATTGGCTATGTAGTATTTATTGCAATGATAGTGAATAGCTGCATAGTATGTTACAAACAAGGCTGTAAAGGATACTTATGGATTGGAATAATCGCGGGCAGTATAGTAGCCATTCTTATACCCATTGTTAAAGTCCATCAGAATGTTATAAGCTTTTAGGCTTATTTCATATAATATAATAGTCTTGGTATTAGCTCTGTAAAGGTTAATACCAAGACTTAATTATATTACTGCTTTCTGTGTATCACATTGAGGATGCAAAGTACAAAGTCCAATGACACTGTAACAACCCCGGCGATAAACAGACTTATTGGGAAATTACCCATATCATCAAAACAAAGAGCCAAAATTCCCCAAAAAAGGAAAATAGTATCGGCCCAGAGGTTTCCGGCAGGGTTGCCAAAGTAAAGAGCTCTTTTTGCTTTGAAGATTGAGTGACGGTCGTACATCAGGCCAATACCGGCACCTACCAACAACAGAATAGCTACAATAGAAGCAATTACTGATTTGGGATATACGGCAATGCTCAAGATTATCATCGTAGCTACGATAGAAAGCATCTCCAACTTTCCAATCACTTCTTTTAATCGTTCCAGTTTTTTAATTGTATTGATTGATTTTAGATTTATTGCTACTGTCTTCATAGATAGATCGCCCTACTGGGCTTTAAGGAGGTTATATGGACTCTATCCATGGGTTCCGCAAGCTCCACCCGCGGTTATACGTATATCGCGCTCCGCGCTTATCGCAATACTAATGTTTTTGCAGTGCAAATTTACTAAAAAATAATCACACTAAATAAAATTATTGTTTCATACCTTCGAGGTCGTGGCCGGCGGGAGATTGGAATATGCGGAGGCCGAAGAGCTGAACGGTGGCGTAGACGTGGTCGAATATGTCGCTCTGTATGCGCTCGAAGTCGGCCCAGGCCACTACGTTGGTGAAGAAGTAGAGTTGCATTGGCAAGCCGTGTGCGCCGGGTTCGAGCTGTCGCACCATGTGTAGCATTGATTGGTTGACGCGCGGGTCGCGGGCCAGGTATTGCTGCAGATAGAGGCGCAGGAGGGTGGTGTTGATGGCCTGGGAGGGGTGGGGAATTTCTATGCCGTCGAGCCATCCGCCTGCCTGCAGTTGCTGCAGCTCGGCAGGGGTGAGGAAGCGCACGGAATTGAGGTCGATGAGCACGGCTCGCTGCACGCGGCGGCCGCCCGAGCGTCGCATGGCCTGATAGTTGCGAAACGAGTCGGTGATGAGGGTGTAGGGATGGATGGTGGATATGGAATTGTCCCAGTTGCGCACTTTGATGGTGGTGAGCGACACGTCTTCGACCTCACCGTTTATGTCGTGGCGGTCGCAGGTAATCCAGTCGCCGTTTTCGAGCATGCGGTTGGCCGAGAGGTGCACAGATGCCACAAGGCCCATAATCGAGTCTTTGAAGGCCAGCATGAGCACGGCAGCGCTGGCGCCTATTGCGGCAAAGATGGTGCCGGGGTCGCGGCCCAGAATGATGCTTATGCCTATGATTATGCCCACGCATATCATGATGAGCTTGACCATCTGGAATATGCCCTTGATGGCGTATTTGCGCAGGCGCTCCACGTCGCGAAACACGTAGTAGGAGTTGGACACGGCTATGCATAGCAGGTAGATTATGGAGCCGAGCACGTAGAGCGATGTCGATACCATGATAAACTCAAACCAGTGGCTGTTCTGGCCTATGAGTGCTGGCAGGAGTTGCTTGACGGCAATGGCCGGGGCCACCTGCGATATGGCACTCAGCAGGCGGTCGTCGAAGAGTATGTCGTCCCATGTGGCCTCGGTTTTGAGCACTATATGGGCCAGCAGTCGCAGTGCAAGGCGCGTTATGTAGTAGGTCACGGCGGCTATCAGAGCTATGATGACGAGCAAGACGGCGTTGACCATAAAATCGCCCTCGGTGGGGGGAATGAAGCTTTGCAGAAATGTGCGGAGAGTGTAAATGAGGTTCATCGTTTGTTGCGTGGGTGGTGCATCAGGATTTCTTCGCGCAGGCGTGAGGAGTCGAGATGCAGGTATATTTCTGTGGTAATAATTGATTCGTGTCCAAGCATCTGCTGAATGGCTCGGAGGTTGGCGCCGCCTTCGAGCAGGTGTGATGCAAATGAGTGGCGCAGTGTGTGGGGTGAGATGGTCTTTTTGACACCGGCGAGGGCGGCGAGGTCGCGCAGGAATATGAATACCATCTGACGGGTGAGGCGATGGCCGCGCACGTTGAGAAACACTATGCTCTCCTCGCCGTGCTTTATGTTGAGGCGGGGGCGCTCTTCGTTGATGTAGAGCAGGATTTCTTCGAGGGCCGGCTCTGACAGGGGTACGAGGCGCTCCTTGTTGCCCTTGCCGTTGATTATCAAGAATTTGTTTTCAAAGTCGATGTTGCCGAGCTCGAGGTTGCACAGCTCGCTCACGCGCAGGCCGCAGCCGTAGAGAGTTTCGATGATGGCGCGGTTGCGACGGCCGGTGGGCGATTCGAGGTCGACCATTTCGATCATTGCGTCGATTTCGTCGATGCTGAGTACCTCGGGAAGTTTGCGGCCTATGCGCGGAGTGCCGAGCAGTCGCGAAGGGTCGGCTTCGATGAGGCCTTCGAGCCTGAGATAACGCATGGCCGACTTGCACCCCGACAGTATCCTTGCCACTGACCTGGCCGATATGCCCGGGGTGTAGAGATGCTCGACGTAACATTCAAGAAATTCGAGAGTTATGTCGGCAAAGTCGGTGGCTTGGTCCTCCATGAACTGATGCAGTCGGTCGAAGTCGGCGAGATAGGCTTCGCGAGTGTTCTCGGCCAGACCACGTTCGAGCAGCAGATAGGCGCTGTACCGCGCCCTCAGGGTGGAGTAGGGGAGTGGGGTCATTAATCGGGGAGATGATATTGTGACAGGCAAATGTGCATATTGGAGGTCTCACGCAAAGGACACCAAGGTTGATTGCTTTTGGGGTAGGAGTAAGTCTCACGCAAAGGACACCAAGGTTGTTTTTTATAGGTTGTTGACCACTCGTTGGATGTTGCCTCTGAGATAATCTCGGTTGAAGTTGATTAGGAGACCTAATCTTTTATTGGTGAGTTTTAAGTAAGTGAATAACTGCCGATTATAAAGATTATTGTCTTTTTCGGTGGCTTTCAATTCTACAATTATTTCATCGGCAACAATCAAGTCGGCCCTATATCCGCTTCCAAGATTAGCTCCTTTATAAGTTAAAGGAATAGGAGCCTCTCTGATTGCTTGGATTCCACGAAGCTGTAGCTCGTGATAAAGAGCATCTCTATAAGCACTTTCGAGTAATCCCGGTCCGAAGAATTTATGAACCTCTAAAGCTGCTTTGATTATATCGTTGCTTAGCTTATTTATCTCTTCTTTATCCATTCCAATCGCCTTGGTGTTCTTTGCGTGAGGTCTTATCACGCATGTTTTATAATGTCATAATAATCGCCTTGCGAACGTACATCGCGCTCCGCGCTGGTTGTCAAACGCTAAGCCTTCTTGGAAGCACGGATACCTCGGAAGAATACTATGATGCGTATGGTGGCGCCGGCGAGGGTGAATGCGAGCCAGTCGCGCGAGGAGGCACCGGGATACCACATGAAAAATGCGGCGGTGCAGAAGAATATTGCGCTCCAGCCTTCGATGCGGTGCCAGCGGCGCTCGCGCATGGGCAGCGACTTGGGGGCTTTGTTGAACAGGGCCGCTACGAGACACACAAGTGCACCGGCGGTGAAAAGTATCTTGTACAGAGGCGATTGCGGAAATCCGCCGCTTGCTATCGGTATTACGATGGCTGCCGCAATGAGCAGCAGCCCCACGCTGGCGGCCATAGAGAGCATGGCCGCGCGCGAGGATGTGGGATTGTTGTCGTTTGAGTTCATTACAGATATTTGTCTCCGCAGGTGAGTTTCACGTCGTTGACCATCTGCTTGATGCGCTGTTCGCGCTCTTTGGGGCAGATGAGGAGCACGTCGCCCGAGTCGGCCACGATGTAGTCTTCGAGACCCTCAACTACGATTAGTTTGTCTTGTTTTACGGCAAAAATGTTGCCGTGCGAGTTGTAAGCGAGCACCTGGCATCGCTGGGTCACATTGCCGTCGCGGTTTTTGGGCGATGTGTCGAAGAGGGCGCTCCATGTGCCGAGGTCGTTCCAGCCGAAGTTGACGGTTTCGACATATACGTTTTGGGCTTTTTCCATTACGGCATAGTCGATTGAGATGCTCACGCAGGTGGGGAAAGCATGGCGTATGAAGTCCATTTCGGCGTCGGTGGCAAAGTCGCCCAGTCCGCGGTCGAACACTTCGCAGAGGTCGCCCTGATGCTGTTTGAGTGCGTCGATAATTGTCGATACGCGCCAGAGGAATATGCCCGAGTTCCAGAAAAACTCGCCTGTGCGCAGGAATGTGCGTGCGAGCTCCACATTGGGCTTTTCTGTAAAAGCCTTTACCTTGTGGATGTTGCCTTGCACGTCCTCGCCCACCTGTATGTAGCCGTAGCCGGTTTCGGGGCGGGTGGGGTTGATGCCGAGTGTGAGCAGGGCGTCGTGACTTTCGACAAATTCAAATCCCTCGAGGATGCTGCGTTCGAAGTCGGCCTCGCGGGTGATGAGGTGGTCGCTGGGTGTTACTATGATCGAGGCCTCGGGGTCGATGGCCTGTATGTGGTAGGCGGCCCAGGCTATGCAGGGGGCTGTGTTGCGGCGCGCTGGCTCGGCAAGTATCTGATTGTCGGCCAGTTCGGGGAGCTGTTCCTTGATGAGGTCTACATATTGGGCGTTGGTGAGGATTATGATGTTTTCGGGTGCAACAATTGGCTTGATGCGGTCAAAGCTCATCTGTAGCAGAGAGCGTCCGGTGCCTAAGAAGTCTATAAACTGCTTGGGACGGTCGGCACGGCTATAGGGCCAGAAGCGGCTGCCGATGCCACCGCACATTATCACGCAAAATCGATGTTTGTTTATCATGTATCGGTAAATTCTTGGTTAGTCCGGCTAATTTACGAAATAAATACGACATAACAATTAAAACACTCTTGTTTTTTGCTCCAGGGCGGGTGTCGACTTTAGATTTCGGGCCTTGGCGAGGAGCTCTAAGCCGCGGTCGGGGTTGCCGTGGGCGTTGTAGTATGTGCCGAGGTTGATGAGCGTGTCGTAGTGGTCGGGATACAGCTCTATGATGCGTTCCCAGGTGGTCACGGCTCCGGCTGTGTCGCCGCTTAGCAACTGCCCCTGGGCCAGAGCCGAGAGGTATGTGCGCGAGTCGGGCAGGCCGTCGAGCATGATGCGGGCGTAGTGCACCATCATGGGGCCGTCGTGGCGATAGGTGTAGTAGCGCAGGAGTTCGTTGTCGAGGCCGCGGCTCATCCAGGGTATGCCTTTCTGCAGGGTGAGCAGGAAGGAGCCGTAGCGGTCGCCCTGGCCTATGGAGAAGTCGGTGTGCTGCACCTCGGCGAGCACCTCGGCGAGTCCTATGCCCTGAGCCATGGCGCGCTCCACGAGGTCGACTGCCAGGGCTGTGTCGCCCAGCATCTGACAGGCCACAATGGCGCGGCCGTAGCTCGACAGAGAGTCGGGACGCTCGGCGAGCATGAGTTGGTACATGGCCACCGCGCTCGACCATTCCTGCCAGTCAAACGAACGCCGGGCACGTTGGGACATTATGTCGTATCGCTCTGTGGCACCCACGGCGATACATACAAGCATAGCGAGGATTAAGAGGGATTTACGCATAGAAATCTTATTATGACAGTCAATACTTGAACGAACTTCCGCCGAGGAATTCGCGCAGAAGGGATGTAGACGGCACGGTGTGCAGATCGATGGGCACGAAGTAGCCCAGGAACTTGAGCAGGCGGTAGGCCTCGGCATACTCCACCTTGTCGCGGGGCACGCGCTTGAGGATGGGCTCGGCAAAGTCCTTCATCACGCCGAGTTCGAAGAGCAGGGCCGAGTTGAACATTGCGTCGGCGTTTTCCTGATATGGAAAAATCCACTTTTCCTCGCCCCGTCGCACACTGGGCCAGCGGCGTATGGTGTCGATGGCCGACGTGCCGCGATACTTGTGGTCGCGGATTATGCGGCGCAGCAGGCGGTTGTCTGACGTGGGTATCCAGTTGTGGCGGTCGATGGTGATGGTGGTGAGGGCCGAGACGTAGAGCCTGAATTTCATGCGCTCTTCGATGTGGGAGGTGAGTGCGGGGTTGAGGCCGTGTATGCCCTCTATGAGCAGAATGGAGCCCTCCTCGAGCTTTACGCTTCGTCCGAGATACTGACGGTGTCCAAGCTCGAAGTTGTAGGTGGGCAGCTGCACCTCGCGGCCGGCAAGGATGTCGTTGAGGTCGCGGTTGAACTGCTCGAGGTCGAGAGCGTAGAGCGATTCGAAGTCGTAGTCGCCCGATGCGTCGCGGGGCGAGTTGTCGCGGTCCACAAAGTAGTCGTCGAGCGATATGAGTTGCGGCTTGAGCAGATTGGTCATCAGTTGTATGGCCAGGCGCTTGGTTGTGGTGGTTTTGCCCGACGACGATGGCCCGGCGATGAGCACAATCCTTGCTCCGCCCTCGTTGTAGCGTCGGGTTATCTCGTCGCTTATGCGTGCCAAAGCCTTGTCGTGCAGGGCTTCAGATACGTTTACGAGCTCGGATGCACCCTCCGTGTTTACCTTCTCGTTGAGTTGCCCCACGGAGCTCACCCCTACAATGTGGTTGAATTTAACATAATCTGTAAAAGCGTGGAACATTTTCTCCTGTTCCACGGGGTGGGGTGTCACGGAGGGGTTGGAGTGGTCGAATCCGGTGAGCAGGAAGCCGTCGCGATAGGGCACGATGTCCCACACCTGCAGATAGCCGGTGCTCGGTGCCAGAGTGCCGTAGTAGCTGTCGCATATACCGTCGAGGCAGTAGTAGGTGGTGTAGAGTTCGTGGGTGGTGCTCAGCAGCTCCACCTTGTCGTCGAGACGCTGGGAGCGGAATATGTCGATAACCTCGGGTGTGGGGGCCTCGCGGCGCTCAAACGGCAGGTCGAGGTCCACGAGGCGGCGCATCTCGGCCTTGATGTCGGCAATAAGGGCCTCGGTAACGGGCGTAGAATTGCCCAGGCGGCCGAAGTAGCCTCGGGATATGGAATGTTCCATGCTGAGGGTTGCCGACGGCACAAGGCGTGTTACAGCGCGATACAGCACCATGCACAGGGAGCGTATGTAGCACCGCTCGCCCGAGGGGTGGGTGACGGGCAGGAATTCCACCGACTTGGGCTGGTATATTTCGTAGGACAGGGCCTCGTTCTTATTGTTGACGCGGGCGCATATAGGCTCGAAGCCAAGTTCTGGGGCAAGCTCGCGTGCCACGGGCGCAAGGGAGCTTCCGCCAGCCACTTCCATGTCGCGGCCAAGGTTGAGGATTTGGAGAGTGAGCATATTATGTCAGATGTAAAAGGCTTTTACTTTCTTAGTTTAAACGTCAGGCGGTGCCACTTGGTTGTGCCGTGGGCGGCAATGGCGGCGCGGTGGTCGGCGGTGGGATAGGCTTTGTTCTTGGCCCAGTTGTATTGCGGATATTCGGAGTCGAGACGCTCCATGAGTGCGTCGCGGGTGGTTTTGGCGAGGATTGAGGCGGCGGCAATGTTGGCATACTTGGCATCGCCCTTCACCACGGTGGTGTGGGGCAGGTCGTCGCAGGGCTTGAAGCGGTTGCCGTCGATGATGAGTGCGCCCGGGCGCACACTCAGAGCGCGCACGGCGCGGTGCATGGCCTCGATGGATGCGTTGAGGATGTTCATCTCGTCGATTTCCTGAGCCGAGCACTCGGCTACGGCCCATGCCACGGCGTCGCGCATTATAATCTCGCGCATCTCGGCGCGGCGCTTCTCGCTGAGCTTCTTGGAGTCGCGCAACCACTCGTGCGAGTAACCGTCGGGCAGTATGACTGCGGCGGCCACCACCGGGCCTGCCAGGCAGCCGCGTCCGGCCTCGTCACAGCCAGCTTCGAGCGTGCCGGGGTGCATGCAGGTGGGCAGAGTCATAGGAGTTTGTAATTGAGTATGGCTTCGACCACAAACATGCGCAGTATCTCTTCGCGCTTCACTTCGATGTCGTCGAAGTCGGGGTTGAAGCTGTGGAGTATTACCTTGGAATTGTCTTCGCGGCAGCGGCGCAGTACCTTGACCATGCGATAGTCTTCAAGTTCCACCACGTAGGTCGAGCCCCACGATATGATGGAGGTGTTGCGCACGGGGCGTATGGCTATGAAGGCACCGTCGGGGATGTCGGGGTGCATGGAGTTGCCGGTCACCTTCACCACGGGGCAGTTGGCGTTCATGTTGGGCAGGTCGATGTAGCCCAGGATGGATGCGTTAGTAAACATGTGCGACAGGGGCACGCAACCGGCCGTTACGTCGATGTCGTACACAGGGGCGCCCTGATGCATATCGCGGCCCGAGTCCTTGCCCTGGCGCTCAAACGGCACTCCGACACCGTGTGCAAGCCATTCTTTGGATACATTGAGATTGACCACCACGCGGTTGATAAACGCCTCGGTTACAGGCAACTTGCCTGCGAGGGTCTTGGACAGCGTGGAGGGGTCGATATTGAGCAGCTTGGCAAATGCGCTCTGGGGCTTGCGCGACACGTGGAGCAGGTAGCGCACACGGTCGAGCGGCGACGCCGAGATTTCGGGAATATGTACTTCTTCGATGAGCATGGGACACTATTTTTCGCAAATTTACAACAGAAATTGAATTTTTGCAAGATTATTTGCGCATTTATTTCTTTTTGGGATTTAGAATTTGGTGAGGGGTTGTAGGGAGGGTCTCACGCAAAGGACGCCAAGGTGGTGATGGCGAGCGCGGAGCGCGGTGTCGGTATAGCCGCGGGTGGAGCCCAAGGGCGGAACCCGTGGACAGCACGTGTTAGTGTATCGGAGCCCGTGGGGGCGACTTATCGCGATAGATCGCCCCCACGGGCTTAGGATCGTATATGCCCACTATCCACGGGTTGCGCCCAAGGGCTCCACCCGCGGTTACACGTACACCGCGCTCCGCGCTGACTATCAGAAGATTTTGCGTGAGGCTTTTACACATGAGTTGATTCCGAAGCTCCCACAATAGTGCATACGTGCACAAAAAAAGCCCCCCGACTTGCATCGGGAGGCTTTGGTATAGATTTGTAAGTTAGATTACTTTACGAGGAGCTTGTAAACCTTGTTGTCAACCTTAACAACATATACACCAGCTGCTACGGCAACCTTGGCGTTGCCCTTGCCGCTGAAGATGGTCTTGCCTTCGATGTTGGCAACCTGAACGGACTTGCCTTCGGCACCGCTTACGAGTACGAGACCCTTGGCGCTGGCAACCTTAACAGCCTTGGAAGCATCGGCGATGCCGCTGTTGGTGGCCTTGGCAGAGTTGGAACCTGCAGATTCGCCCTTTTCGGCGTAAACGGCAGTTACGTTGTAGGTGTGTTCGGCAGTGCCGGCAGCGTCGAGGTATTCAACTTCTTCAACGAGAGCTTCGTTGATCTTTTCGCCGTTGCGGTATACGTTGTAACCGGTGAGCGAGAGGTTGGCTGTAGAGCTACCCTTGCTGAAGGTAACGTCGTCGACCATGAGCATGAACGAGCCGGTAGCGCACGACTTGATACCGAAGTACTTGGCACCTGCGGGGAGGTCGGCGGTGTAGAGAGTCCATTCGCCGGGAACAACGGCTGCGGCGACAACTTCAACGAAGTCGGCGGGAGCGGTGCCGGTGGTCGAGTAGTAGAGGGCGATCTTTTCGGGATAGCTTGCGCTGTAGCTCTTGGCGTAGAAGCTTACGGTCTGAGCGGTACCGCTGAGTTCGGGAGTGATAGCCCAGTCTTCGGTGGTGCCGTCGTCGTAGCGGAAGAGAGCTGCGAGATACTTGGTGCCGCTGTGACCTGCGAAGGTAGCGTTCCAGGTAGCTGCATCGGAGGCGTCGAATACGAAGAACGAAGCAGTGGTGGTGCCGGGGGTGATGCCGGGGATGTTCTTGCCCTGGAAGCCGCCTACGGGCGAGTTGTCGCCGTCAACGAATGTCCAGCCTTCGAATTCCTGAGCCCAGCTTTCGGCTTCTTCGAAGTTTTCGGTTACTTCTTCGGCAGCGCCGCCTTCGAGGTTGGGTTCGTTCCAGGTGAGCTTAACGCCGTTGCTTTCGAGTGTAGCGGCGAGTTCGGTGGGAGTGGGAAGGGTCGATACGATGGGAGCAACGGTTACCTTGGCGGTAGTGTTGTTGGCGGGAGCCTGGTCGGCGGTGAAGTTGATCACAGCGTAGAGTTCCATAGCTTCGGTAGCGAGGGCGCTCATGGTAGCAGTGAAGTCAACGGTGGTCTTCTTACCGGATTCGATGGAAGCAACTTCCTTGGTGGCTACCTTCTTGCCGTTGGCGAAGAGGTCTACGAGTACGATGGGCGAAGCGAGCTGGCCGTCGTTCTTAACTTCTACGGAAACGGGGAATTCGGTGCCGCACTTGGCCTTGGCGGGAGCGGTGATCTTACCTGCAGCGAGGTCCTGATCTACGAGCGAGGTGATGCGGATGTCGTCAACGAAGGTGTAAGCGTATACCTTGGTGGCGCAGGCGATGCGTACCTGAACGGTCTTGCCGGCAAATGCTTCGAGCGAAGCGGTAACCTTGTGCCACTGGTTGGGAGCGCCGAGTTCGGTAACGGTACCCTGCTTGAGGGTGGTCCAAGTGGTGTCTTCGATAGCCTTGGCAGCAACAACATATTCGTTGAGGTCGACCTTGGTGGAGTCTTCGCCGATGATGTTGTATGTAGCGAAGGTCACGCCGGGGTTGGTCATGCCGGCGAGGTTGATCTTACCGGTGAAGATGGCCGAAGAGCCGCCGAGCTGGTTGGACTTGTGAGCAACGAAGCCGTTGTCGCCGTCGGAAGAGGGGCAGAGGTCGTCGCCTGCGAGAGACCAGGTGGCGTCAGTGCCGGAGAGGCGCTGCATGCCGAGGATGTAGCTGAGGGTCTGGTTGGGGAACGATTCGAACATGCTGGTGTAGGGAGCGCCCACGGGGATCATGTCGCTGATAGAACCGCTGTTGCCGCCTTCGGTCACAGCAAATACTGCGAAGGATGCGAAATCCTGTTCTTCGGGGTTTTCAAGAGCCATGAAGGTCTTGGAAGTTTCGGTGAGGCCTTCGAACTTGGCAACCCAGCCCGATGTGCCCTGTTCGGCGATGGTGTAGGTTACCTTGGCGGGGTTGATGGAGTTGCCGTTGTAGTCGGTGGTTACGGCATCCCAGGTGAGGGTTACTTCACCGAGGGTTGCGGTTTCGGCGATGGTTACGTTGGTGGGGCTTGCGGGCTTGTCGGTACCTACAAACTGAGTCTTGGTAACGGGCTTGCCCTTGCCGTCGGCGTTGTAAGCGACAGCGGTGTAGGTTACTGTGCCGCCGGCGGTCATTTCGTCGACGAAGGTGTAGTCCTGACCGGCTACGGGAGCGTCGAAGGTCTTAACGAGGTTGCCGTCGCGGCTGATTTCCATCTTGGTGAGACCAACTACGGGGTTGCCGGCGAAGTCTACGGTGGGAGCGGTGGCGGTAACGGTTACCTTGTAGTCGCCGTTGGCGTCGGGAGTAGTGGCGAGAGTGGGCTGGTTGGGAGCGGTGGCAGCTATGCCTTCACTGATGGTGATGTCGTCTACGTAGAGGTAGAACTGGTCGGCGTCGGAGATAGCGTGGAAACCTACGCTGTACTTGCCGCTGGTGGCGGGAGTGAGGTATACGGTGTATTCGATAGCGTTGGCCTTGCCCTTGCACTGGATTTCAGTGGCTTCGAGGAGGGTGAGGGTCATTGCTTCGGGGGTGAGACCCTGACCGGCCTTCACTTCGATCTTTTCCTTGTAGCTGGTGCTGTTGCCGAATACGAGGAACTTCACGGGATAGGCCTTGCCGGCTTCCATGGTGAATTCGGGAGTGAACATCCAGTCGTCGCCTGCGTTCTTGCCGTGGTACTGGTAGCGGGCAGCGTAGTCGGGTTCGGCAGTGGTACCGGCGTTCTGGCGGGTCCATGTGCGGCCGTCGGCATTTACGTCGACAACTACCATGCTCTGCATGGAGGCATCACCGCTGAAGTCCTGAGTGTAGGGCAGACCGGCTTCACCGAGCATCACAGAGTTGGTCTTTGTAACAGTCGAAGTGGCACCTGCATAGTTGGCTACGATGGTGTAGGCATAGCTGGTGAGGTTTTCGGGTGTTGTTACGGTTTCGCTGTAGGTGGTGGCAGCGAGGTCGGCTACAACCTGTACGGGTTCGCCGCCGTTAACTACACGGTTGATGGTGTATGTAACAGCGCTGGGGTTGATGTAACCGCCGTTGGCCGATTCGGTCACGGCGTCCCAGGTGAGGTTCATCTTGCCGTCGGCATAGGCGAGGGTAGCGGTGGCGGGAGCCTTGGGAATACCGTTGCCTACGAATAAGGAAGTCTTGGCCTTGGGACCCTTGCCGGCTGCGTTGGTCATTACAACTACGAAGGTGTATTTGCCTGCAGCTGTGGCGGTGTATTCTGTCGACACCTGAGCGCCGTAGGTTGTGGTGCCGGTAGCGGCAACAACGTCGTTGGCGTATACGGTGTAGGTTACTTCGCCGGTGGCAGCGTTGCCGTTGAAGAGGGTGGCGGGAGCCTTGAAGGCTACGGTACCGCTGAGCGAGCCTTCGGTGAAGGTGGCAACGAGGTCGGTGGCGGCGGCGGGAGCGTTTTCGTCAGCAAGAGGTATGGGGAACATCAAGCTGGTTACTTCTTCGCCGTCGGCAAAGTTAACGAGGGGAGTGGCAGCACCGGTGGCGAGGTTAACTTCGGCGAGGTAACCTGCGTCGTCGGTCGATACGGTCCAGAACATCTTGCCGGTCTTGGGATCGATTTCCGAAGACGACATGTACTGGCTGAGGATGCCTGTGGGACCAACTTCGGTGATCTGACCGTTGGTCTTGTCTATCTTGTAGAGGTACTGAACGTCGTTGTTCTTGGCGATACCGTACATCTGGCCGTCGGGAGCAACGGCGAGAGAGTTCCACACGCCTTCGAGAGCGGCGATGGGAGTAACGGCGTAGCCGGTTTCGTCGCTGGCGGTGAGCTTAACGAGCTGGAGGGCGCTACCTGAAGCGTCGTAGTTGATGGCGTAGGTGGTGCCGGTGGTGGGGTCGTAGGCACCGTCGATGATGCGGTATTCCTTGGAGCTGAGGGACTTGGTGGCAACAACTTCCCAGGTGGCGGGGTCGATTACTTCGACGCTGATGCCGAGGAAGAAGCCCCAGATCGATAATTCGGCGCAAGAATATACGTATTCGTCGATCTGAACTGCGTTGGTGCCTTCGGAGAGGCCACGGAGTGTGAAGCCCTGACCTTCGGCCTGGGGCAGCTTGTAGATACCGGCGGGAGCGCTTTCTTCGGTCCAGCTGTTGCTGAAGATAACGGCACCGTTCATTTCGGGGAGTGCTGCACCTTCTTTGAACACAACTTTGTTCTTGCCTACCATGGAAGGAGCGGTCTTGGCTACGCTCTTGATCAAAGACTTGTTGGAAGTCTTAACTTCGATGCCTAAGCGATTTGTAGCAGCTTCTGCCTGACCAACTGTCTTGCAGAGTTCTTGGGCCTTGAGCTGTGCGAGAGCACCAGCTTTCAGAGCTACCTGAGGACCAGCTGCCATAGAGACTGCAGCCGATGCCATTGCAAGAGTGGAAAAGAAACGAGTAAAGTTCTTTTTCATTGTGGTAATAGTGGGTTGCGATAATTATTTTCGGGCGGCTGCTGAACCCTTTAAACAGCACGGCCGAGGTTTATAAATTGGAAATGGTGTTTTTGTTTTGAAGCAGATAACAGATATGTATGTAATAGAAGAGGTGAGAGGGGGGGTAATAGGAGGAGGAGAGGGGTTGCTTTTTTTTATCTTTGTAGGAGTGAATGAGGAGATAGATTTTATAGGGGTGGGGAGATTAGGTGGTTTTTACGGACTGTAGGGTTTCACTTAGATCAGAGAGAAATTGCAGAATTGGAAGTGTCGGCACAGTGGAGTGCGAGGGGAAACAACAAGCGCTTTTTAATAATAAGTGTAGCACGCGCATGGGCGTAGCTGTATATGAATGTGCAAATATACAACGAAAATACTGAAAACAACAAATTTTTTGTCAAAAAAATCTATTTTTCAAAAAAAATGTTTGCAAATAGCGCTTTTTTGACCGAAAATTACGAAAAAGTGTTGTCGATTTGGGTGAATTGGTGTTTTAGCTTAATGGTTAAGGTGCAAAATAAAATAGCGCCCAGGCCTTGGCTTGGACGCTATTTTGATTAGTATCTGCAATGCTTACTTAACGAGAAGCTTGTAGTTGCTGCCGTTGACGTTGACGATGTATACACCGGGGGCGCTGAGGTTGATGGCGCGACCGGCAATGCCGGCGGCGGCCACGCGGCCTGTGGGTTCGTATACGCGTACTGCGGTGTGGGCGGGAGCGTTGACGTAGAGGTTGCGGCCTTCAATGCGGAAGGTTACGGTGGCTTCGGCTGCTACGTCGGTTACAGAAGAGCTGCCGCCGGTGGTTACCGATACCTCGTTGCTGCGACGCGAGCGGAGTTCGTTGCCGGTGGCAACGAGGGTGTAGTAGTAGTTCTTGCCGTTTTCGAGGCCCTCAACGGTGCAGTTGGTGGCGTTGCCGGTGGCGAGGTCGGTGTAGGCTGTGAGGGGGGTGTCTTCGAGAGTCACGCCGTGGGCCACGTCAATGTCGTCGAGAGCAAGCGAGCCCTTGCCGCCCTTGCGCAGGTACTGCAGGCGGGCCTTGGTGGTGCCGGCGGGCATGTCGAGAGTGGTTATTTTGCCGCCCTTGTCCTTGATTACGGGCACGGTGGTGAGGAGTGTCCAGGCCTGGTCGGCACCGTAGGTGTACACGTTGATAACGTCGTCGGTACCGGTGCTGTTGCCGCGGTGCCAGAAGCTGAGGCGCTTGATGAAGTCGTCGAATGCTGGGGTTTCGATATAATCCATGTCAACACCCATGCGGAGCGAGGGAACGGCTACACCGGCATAGGATGCCATGTTGTAGGAGTTGCCGGCGCTGGTGGTCCAGCCTTCGGGTAGGTCGTTGTGGCCGTTGGCAAAGTCGCAGATGTTGTGGAGGAAGCCGGTGGGTTCCTTGGTGTAGACGGTGATTTCGTAGTTGTCGGCATCTTCGAGTGCTTCCCAGTTGGCGGTGAACGACGACTCGGTGATGTCGGTGGCTTCGAGTGCCACTACGCGGAGCTTGTTGAGGGGAGCCTTGCCGGTAAATACGTTGACGGTGTTGGAGGGGTCGCTGTATTCCCAGCCCGAACCCATGCGGAGGAAGTAGAAGTATTCGTTGCCGGCTTCGAGGTTGCCAACATAGAATTCAGACACCTGACCCACGTTGTGGTCCTGATAGAGGAATGTGGTGTCGCCTTCTTCGGTCTTGGTATATACTGTGAGGGCGAAGTTGGCGCCTTCGACAGGCTGCCATTTGGCTACGAAGCTCGAGTCGGAGAAGTCGTCGCTTTCGAGTGCTACGGGCACTGCGAGGGGTGTGGTGCGGCCGCCCTTGGCCTTGAAGGTGATGATGCCGTTTGCGCTCTCGGCAATGTCGGTGATGGGTGTGTTGAGTGCCTGGTTGGCCCATGTGCGCATGCTGGGCTTGGTGTCGTCGGTAAAGGTTGTAACCTTGGCGGTGCCGGGGAATGCGTCGCCTGCGCGCGAGCTTTCGCTCTGAGTGTTGTCGGCTTCTTCAATGTCGACGTACTGGTGTGAGGGAGTGTTGTTTACACGGTTGGAGTTCCACACCGCCTGGTCAAAGTCGACGTGCCATATAAGCATGCCGTGGCCGGGGATGTACTTGTCCCACGACACTTTCTGACGGTTTTCGAAGAGGAAGAATTCGTTGGGGTCGGAAGTCTTCACGATACCGGCTTTGTTTGTGCCGATGGGTTCGAGAGTGGCGGTGATGGGCGCGTCGATTGCGAGGGGTTCCATCCATTCGAGGGCGTAGCGTTCAAAGGCGCCGTAGAGGGGAGGTGTGCAACCGCCGTTGTTGTAGGGGCCGTAGTCCATTGCGCTCCAGGCACCGGGAGTGAATGCGCTGGTGTAGCTGGTGGCGTAGAGGTCGGGCAGACCCATTACGTGCGAAAATTCGTGGATGAATGTACCCACACCGTCGGGGCGTCCGCTTTCGTATTCGTTGGAGCAGGCGTAGCGGTCGAGTTTCACGCCGTCGAACACGTATGTGCCACCGCCGGCCGATGTTACGTTCCAGGCGTGGGGCCAAACAGACTCGGCTGGGCCGCCGGATGCTTCGCCGCGGCCGGCGTAGAAGATGAATACATTGTCGATGTAGCCGTCGTTGTCGCGGTCGTATTCCGAGAAGTCGACTGTTGCGTCGAGCTGCTGACAGGCTTCAATGGCCATCTTTTCGGGGTTGGAGTCGTTGCCGCTGTAGTCGTTGCCGCCGTAGTAGGAGCGGTTGTTGGCAAGGGTGATGGGGCCGTATACGTCAAACTGGGGCAGGAACTGCTTGTTGGAGTTTTCTTCGTAGAAGTCCACAGCCGAGCCTGTGCCGTTGTAGGAGCTGAAACCGCGCTCGTTGAGCATGCGGTAGAAGTAGTCGTGGGGGTTGGCGAGGGTCATCTTGATGTCCTTGTATTCTACGAGGACCACGAGACCTTTCTGATGTCCCTTGCAGGGGAAGTGGCTGCGCGAGAACAGACCGGGACCGCGCTGTGCGCCGTTGGAAGCGGCATTGAGGCGGGCCTTGTCGAGCTCGGTGAGAGCCGATGATTTCTTTTCGATGTTGAGGGAGCGCTTTTCGAGCGATTGGAGCACGGCGGGCATTTGCACGCCGGCCAGATACTGGCGGGCTGCGGCATTGCGCAGAGCAGGCTGAGTGGCCTTGATAGAGGAACGCACGGGCATACCGTTGGCATCGGTGGTGGCATAGTAGAAGGTGCCATCTGCAACACGATCAATTAGGTAGCCGTCTTCGGTGAGGAAGAAATGCATGTTTTCGTCGCCCATAATCTGCACCTTGAGGATGGTGCCGTCGGGCTGTTCCATGTCGATGAGCCCGGGCTTAGCCTTCACGGCATAGGCGAGGGTAGCTGCACCGCACAACATTGCGGAGCACAGCGCTAATTTGAGGTAGTTTTTCTTCATAAGAATGAAAATGAAGTGATATTGGCCAGCGGATTAAGAATCGTGGTTTTCTATTATATATTAATATATGTGCAAAGCTATATAAAAATTTTTTAACAAACAACTAATTTTGCAAATATTTTTCAATTATTTGCAAAAAGAATGTTTTAAGGCCTTTTTTGATTCAAAAAGTAAGCAAATATTTCAATATTGTAAAAAATACACTTTTAAGAACCAATATGTGTATATTAAAAAGCCGACGATGTCATCGCCGGCTTTTAATAATGGACTATGCGCGACCGAGGAGTCGCTTGAGGCGGCCTTTGCGTCGGCGGCTTTCGAGGAAGTCGATTCGCACCTGCAGGGCCTGAGCCACAGTGGCGGCCTGGTCGAGGTGCGCGTGGCGGGCGTAGGCTCGGGCAAGGCGTCGCAGGAAGTCGTCGCTCTCGGTGATGGCGCGGAAGTTGAGCATGAGCTTGCAGTGGTCGACAACGTCAAACTCCATGCGGTTTATGTCGATAAGAAAGAACTCAAACCTACCCTTGGGCAGGGCGCGATAGAGTACGTTGCCCTGCGAGAAGTCTTTCATCCACACACCGGCATCGTGCAGACGGGCCATGAATGCACCGAGGGCGTCGGCCAGGGCTGAGAGCTGCTCGGAATTGTAGTCGTCGAGGCGGCGCATGTCGCGGAATCCTTCCAACTGCTGGCATACATAGTAGCTGCGATAGAACAGGGGGCCTTGCATCAGCTCGATATAGGCCAAGGGCTCGGGGGTGTTGAAGCCGAGGTTGCGCAGGCGCAGTGCGTGCTCGTAGGAACGGCAGGCCTTGCTCTTGCGCCAATGGCCGTAAACTACACGATTCACGATATTAGGAATACCGAAGGCCTTGATGTTGATTTCGCGACCGGCGCGGCTGAGCTTGACCACTGTGTTGCGCGGACCTTTGTATATGGGGGTGGCGTCGACGGGCAGATGTCCGTCGGCCAATGTTTCGGTGAGGTCGGATATGTCGGGTGCCCAGGGGGCTGTTACTGTTGTCTTTTTCATCGCGACGCAAAGTTACACAGAATTTGTGTTTTTTGCAAAAAATTGCTCGGCAGTGGCGGGGTGGGGTAGGGGACCCCGTTTTTGCACCAAATTCAGACGAAATTTACGACCGTGGGGACGTGCCAAACTAAATTTTGAAACGTAGAGCAGTCTAAAATTGTGTAAACTGCAAATAATCAACAAGATAGGTGTAAAATGCACTAAATGTAAATAACTTCATCTAAGAAGGTTAAATGTGAATAAATGTAAAATTTTGGAATACTTGCCAAATTCCCAAAAAATTCGTAACTTTGCGTGTTATGATTAATTCGTTTCAATGGATAAACGACGGTGTGGCAATGCCCGCCCTCGACTATGGTCAAATTGAACGCTGGATTATTGATGTGGCTCGTGACCACGGCAAAATTGTCGGCGAGGTATGTTATATATTTTGCAATGACCCGAAGATAATTGAAGTCAACCGACAGTTTCTCAATCACGATTACTATACTGACATAATAACCTTCGACACTACCCGCGGCAAGCTTCTGGGAGGCGACATGTTTATATCGCTCGACACAGTGCGCACCAACGCAGAGGCAGTGGGCGAAACCTACGACCGCGAGTTGCGCCGAGTTATTGTGCACGGCATCCTGCATCTGTGCGGCATCGACGACAAGGGCCCCGGCGAGCGCGAAATAATGGAAGCGCACGAAAACGCCGCGCTGGCCAAGTTCCAATAGACACGATTATGAAATTCAATTACGATGTGATAGTGGTCGGCGCAGGACACGCCGGGTGCGAGGCAGCCAATGCCGCCGCACGTCTCGGTGCATCCACACTGCTGATTACTCTCGATATGCACAACATTGCCCAGATGAGCTGCAACCCCGCCATAGGCGGTATTGCCAAGGGGCAGATTGTGCGCGAAATCGACGCTCTCGGCGGCATGACGGGTATTGTGACCGACCGCACGGCCATCCAGTTTCGCATGCTCAACCGCTCTAAAGGTCCCGCTATGTGGAGTCCCCGCGCTCAGAGCGACCGCACCAAGTACTCGCTCATGTGGCGCGACATACTCGAACACACTCCCGGCCTCGACATGTGGCAGGGCAATGCCAACGAGCTTATTGTTGAAGACGTCCGCGTGTGCGGGGTGCGCACAGTCGAGGGAGCCGAGTTCCACGCCAAGGCAGTGGTGCTCACCAACGGCACTTTTCTCAACGGCCTTATGCACATAGGGCGTACTATGATTGAAGGTGGCCGCGTGGCCGAACCCGCCGTGCACGGCCTTACCGAGCAACTGCGACAACTCGGATTTCGCACCGATCGCATGAAGACAGGCACCCCCGTGCGCATCGACGGAAGGTCGGTGAAGTGGGAACTCACAACACCCCAGGCAGGCGACGACGACAATCACAAATTTTCGTACCTCCCCGACGTGAAGCGTGAGCTCATACAGCGCGAGTGCTATATACTCTATACCAACGAAACCACGCACGAAGTGTTGCGTCGCGGCCTTCCCGACTCGCCCCTCTACAACGGCCAGATACAGAGCATCGGCCCGCGTTACTGCCCGTCGATCGAAACCAAAATCGTGACATTTGCCGACAAAACCGAGCATCAACTCTTTCTTGAACCGGAGGGTGAGACCACAACGGAATTTTATCTCAACGGCTTCTCGTCGTCACTTCCCATGAACATCCAGCTCGAGGCCCTGAGCACAGTGCCGGCCTTGGCCGATGTGCAGGTTTACCGTCCGGGTTATGCCATAGAATACGACTTCTTCGACCCGACGCAACTGCGCCACACACTGGAGACGCGCCTCATCGACGGCCTGTTCTTTGCCGGGCAAATCAACGGCACCACAGGCTATGAAGAAGCAGCCGGTCAGGGACTCGTGGCAGGCGTAAACGCCGCACTCAAAGTGCAGGGTAGGGAACCCCTCGTGCTGGGCCGCGATGAAGCCTATATCGGAGTGCTCATCGACGACCTTGTGACCAAAGGCGTCGACGAGCCGTACCGCATGTTCACATCGCGAGCCGAGTATCGCATACTCCTGCGTCAGGATGATGCCGATATGCGCCTCACCCCCCGTGGCTACGAAGTGGGCCTTGCCGACGAGCGTCGCTACGCCCTTATGCTGAGCAAGCGCGAGCAACGCGACGCACTGCTCGACTTTGCCCGCAACACCACAGTGCGCCCCGCCGACCTTAACGCATACCTCGAATCTATAGGCTCCTCTCCCCTGCAGCAAGGCGTGAAACTAATCGACGTGCTGGCTCGCCCCAACGTGACAGTTGCCGCCGTTGCCGAGGCATTTCAGCCCCTTGCTCATTTTGTAGCCACACTCGAATCAGAGCGCCGCGACGAGATAATCGAAGCCGCCGAAATCCTTATAAAGTACCGAGGCTATATAGACCGCGAGCGCGACAACGCTGCCAAACTGCACCGACTCGAAGCCTTGCGCATACCCGAGTCGTTTGAATACGACGGCATCCAGGCTCTCTCCACCGAAGCCCGACAGAAACTCTCGCGCCACCGTCCTGCCACCATCGGCCAGGCCTCGCGCATACCGGGAATATCGCCCAGCGACGTCAACATACTTCTGTTGCTCATGAAACGGTGATTGTTCCACGTGAAACAAAGTGCATGATAAACAACTGAAAAATAAACATATATAAACTAAGAAAATGGAATACATCAAGTCCAAAATCCGCGAAGTGCCCGACTACCCCTCCAAGGGCATACTCTTCTACGACCTCACCACAGCGTTCAAGGATCCCCGTGCGCTGCACATCATAGGCTGGGACCTCTCGCAACTGTATCGCGACAAGGGTGTGACCAAGGTGGTTGGTATTGAGTCGCGCGGTTTTATAGGTGGCTCTATCCTTGCTTTCGAACTCGGAGCTGGTTTCGTTCCCGCTCGTAAGCCAGGCAAACTGCCCGCCGACACTGTCACAGCATCCTACCAGAAGGAATACGGTGTTGACACCATCGAGATGCACCGCGACGCAATCGGTCCCGACGATATTGTGGTGATACACGACGACGTGCTCGCAACCGGCGGTACAATGGCTGCTGCCTACGAACTTGTAAAGAGCATGAACCCCAAGAAAATCTACGTTAATTTCATCATCGAACTCGGCGCCCTCAACGGCCGCGCCAATCTCCCCGCCGATGCCGAAGTTACCTCACTGATCAAATATTAAAAAGTTTATAGTTGAGAGGATAGAACAGAGGGATTTTGTGTTATTATAATAGCTGAATAGGCTCAACACAAACCCCTCTCTGTTCTATCCTCTCAAATTATACAGCAATATGCCGCGCCACGAAAAATCAGAAGCTCTCAAGGAAAAAATATCCTTCCTGCCCGACACTCCCGGTGTGTATACTTACTACGATGCCGAGGGTAATGTGATATATGTGGGCAAGGCCAAGAACCTCAAGCGTCGTGTGTCGTCCTATTTCAACCGCACCCACGACGTGCTCCGCACCAATGTACTGGTGCGTAACATTGCCGACATGAGCTATATCGTGGTACCCACGGAGCAGGACGCTCTCAACCTCGAGAACGCGATGATCAAGGAGTACAAACCCCGCTACAACGTGTTGCTCAAGGACGACAAATCCTATCCCTGGATTGTGGTGACTAACGAACTATACCCTCGAGTGTTTCTTACCCGACAGCGCATAAAGGACGGCTCCAAATACTACGGCCCTTACACCAACATAAGCGTGGCACGCACCATGATCGACCTCCTGCGCGAAATATATCCCATACGCACATGCAAGCTGCCCATCACCCCCGAGTTTCTCCGCAAAGATTCGGGCCGGCTGTGTCTGCAATACCATATACACCGCTGCAAGGGATGTTGCAAAGGTCTGCAGTCGCCCGAGGACTACCGCCGCGACATCGACAGCATAAAACAGATACTGCGGGGCGAGACCGGAGAGCTCCTCACACACCTGCGCGACGAGATGACTCGGCTGGCCGCCAACCTCGAATTTGAGGCCGCCCAGGTGCTCAAAGAGCAATACAAGCTCCTCGAAAACTACCGATCCAAGAGCGTCATAGTAAGTCAGACAATACAGGACATCGACGTATTTGGCATAGACGAGAGCGACGGCGACGCCGATGTATATGTCAACTACATGCACGTGCACAACGGGGCCGTGGTGCGGTCGGTCACCCTCCGCTACAAGCGTTCCATGCAGGAGACCGGCACCGAGATGCTGGCTTATGCCATGACCGAAATCAAGGAATCGCTCGGTGTGACGTTCGACGAAGTTGTAGTTGCCGCCACCCCCGAGGTCGAAATGCCGGAAGTGTCGTTTACCGTTCCACGACGCGGCGACAAGGCCAAGCTGCTCGAAGTGTCGCAGCGCAACGCACGTCAAACCCGCGTCGACGACCTAAAATACATGGCCAAGCACAATCCCGAACAGCGCCTCGAAAAGACCCTTGAACGTATGAAGGCCGACTTTCGACTCTCCGAACTACCCCGCCACATAGAGTGCTTCGACAATTCAAATATTCAGGGCACAAATCCCGTGGCATCGTGCGTGGTGTTCAAAAACGCCCGCCCCGCCAAGCGAGATTACCGACACTTCAACATCAAGACTGTCGAAGGACCTGACGACTTTGCTTCCATGCGCGAAGTGTTGACACGTCGCTACACCCGACTTATGGAAGAGGGGCAGGAGCTGCCCCAACTCATAGTCGTCGACGGTGGCAAGGGGCAGCTGTCGGCCGCAGTCGAGGCGCTCGAATCCATAGGCCTGCGCGGCAAGATAGCTGTGGTGGGCATTGCCAAGAGACTCGAAGAAATATACTTCCCCGGCGACTCCGTGCCACTATATATCGACAAAAACAGCGAGTCGCTGAGAGTAGTGCAGCAACTGCGCGACGAGGCACACCGATTTGGCATTACTCACCACCGCGACCGCCGCTCCAAGTCGGCATTAGTCAGTGAGTTAGACCACATAAAAGGTGTGGGTGATAAGACCAAAACAACTTTATTGCAGGAATTTAAGTCGGTGAAGCGTATCCGCGAAGCCTCTCTCGACGAAATATCGGCCCTTATAGGCCCCGCCAAGGCCAAACTTGTAAAGGACGGATTGAGCTAATAGTAAAAATTTTGATAGAAAATGTAGTCCGACTACATTTTCTATCAAAATTTTTACTATTTTTGCGGATGATATGGAACTAAAGGATCTACGCAACATACCATTTAGACTTTCGGTACTGGAGTCTATATTTCCGGATATTACCGAAGTGTCCTGGAAGGCAAAGCGACTTGAGCGCAATGGCGACATTGTCAGGCTCAAGCGAGGATTGTTCGTGGTAAGTCCGCAGGTGAGTGGCACTCGTATCAATGATTTCCTGTTGGCCAACCATATTTCCGGACCATCGTATGTGTCAATGCACACTGCTTTGAGATACTATGGATTGATACCCGAAGCGGTATATAAAGTAACATCTGTAACGGCGGGATTATCCAAGACATTTCACAATTCTTACGGAATATTTGAGTACATCCATTGTTGCAATGCCGAATACTTCTCGACAGGGATTACATCAGTTACCGAGGGAGATGCGTCATATCTAATCGCAACACCTGAGAAGGCTATTTGCGATTTGATATCTTTTACGCCTAATCTAAATCTTCGATACCTCGAGGAAGTCAGGTTATGGCTTGAAGAAGATCTTAGATTTGATATGGAAGCTCTCGTTCAGTTTGATTTGGAAACTATGCGCAGGTGTGCTGCAAAAGGCCGAAAGAAAATAATGATTAATCAGATAATAAGAATAATTGAAAATGAGCGACATGTTTAACCTTATGTTGTCGAAGTACGATACATCGACTGCCACCGCACTGCGTAATGCGACATTTGAGGTAATGCAACAAGTTGTGCTGGCCGGCTTGCAGCGAGGAGGTTTTTTTGAGAAGGCGGCATTTTATGGAGGTACATGTCTTAGAATATTTCATGGACTGAACCGGTTTAGCGAAGACTTGGATTTTTCGCTTTTACACAAAGATGTCACGTTTAATATAGAAGACTATTTTCCTGCTATTATAACAGAATTCCAATTGCTTGGAAGGGATGTAACCATTACGAAAAAGGATAAACGCAATTTTGGCAAGGTCGAATCAGCCTTTCTCAAGGATACCACACACGTATATAACCTCTCTTTTCAAACCGAAAAGAGTTATAAAATAAAGATTGAGGTTGATATTGAGCCCCCCCTGGGTTTTGCTACAGAGCAGAAACTGCTTGTTCAGCCCTTCTCGTTTATGACAAGATGTATCACTTTGCCGGGACTGTTTGCCGGAAAAATGCACGCACTTCTTTTCCGTTCGTGGGGTAATAGAGTCAAGGGTCGTGACTGGTATGATTTTGAATGGTATGTCAGAAACGGGATAACATTGGACTTTACACACTTGCAGGCCCGAGCTCGAGAGTTTAATGGTATAGAACTCGACACAGACAATTTCAAACAATTGTTGCACGACAGAATGGCTTCCACAGATATTGAAGCTATAAAAAAAGATGTATTGCCATTTGTTAAAAAACCATCGGAGCTTGATATTTGGAGCAATGATTACTTTATACAGTTGGCTCAAATGATTCGATTATAAAATAGAAAATACTATGCGCATAGTGATACAGCGAGTGAGCCGGGCGTCGGTGAGCGTCGACGGTGATATGATTTCAGAGATAGGTACAGGGCTGCTTGTGCTGGTGGGGGTGGAACACGGCGACACACCCGACGATTGCCGATGGCTCGCGGCCAAGACAGCCGGACTGCGAATATTTGACGACGAGGCCGGTGTGATGAATCGCTCCGTGGCCGACGTGGGCGGCTCTATCCTTGCCGTGAGTCAATTCACCCTCACGGCCTCCACTCGCAAGGGCAACCGTCCATCCTACATTCGCGCCGCTGGCCACGACCTGGCCACAGAGCTCTACGAAATGTATATTGCCGAGACTTCCACCCTACTTGGACGTCCAACACTGCGCGGACGCTTTGGAGCCGATATGCAGGTGTCGCTCATCAACTCCGGTCCCGTCACAATCATCATCGACTCCAAGCTCAGAGAGTAAGCCCGTACTTGCGGCCAAGCGGAATGTAGGTGTCAAGTTCGGCCAGATATACTTCGCGGCTTGTGTGACTCGTGATACTCCCGCGTGCCACTATGTACGACCTGTGTACACGTACAAATTGGTCGGAAGGCAGGATTTCGGCCACCGCCTTCAGTGTGGAGTGGGTTATGATTGTGGGCTGATTTTTACGGTGCAATTTAACATAATTTTCCATGGCCTCGACCATCACAATTTCGTCAAATGCAATATTCATATTGCGCCGCCCTACCTTAATCGACAATCCGCTTTGAGGTACTGAAGGGGCGATATCAGTATTCGGGGTAGAGTTGACTGAGCTCAGCAACCATTCACTCTTTTTGAGATCGTACCACAGCATCACGCCTATAGATGCACTGAAACACTCTATGATCACAAACAGCGACCAGATGCACTGCTGGTACTGCGCCACCATGGGCAGGTGGTGCACAAATCCTGTGTCGTACGGATACACGTGGGGAGCGTAGAGCCTGACGCCCGTAATGCCACCTGTAACGGCGATAATCGCGCCCGACAGCAGCAAAGCAGCAACCACGCCCTTTGCCCCGCGAAACATCACAGGAATCACTAATGTGCGATTGAGAGCATATACGGCATAAAGCCACGCTCCAGCGCAGAGGGTATAGACTGGGAAGTTGTGAAACCATCGCTCCACCGGAAATATACAGATGAGCAACGGCAGTACAACGAGGCAGAACACAAGGTCGATTATAAGGCAAAGTCGTTTCATGTAAAAAGCGAAAAAACGTTGCAAGTTACGCAAAAAAATCCGTTTACCCTTGACTTTTGTCACAGTAAACATGTATTTAGTGTAAAATTCGACCAATATGCTGCTGATTTGTTGAGTAATTACATATATTTGCAACAAAAATTCCATTCAACCGCTATGAAAACAAGCCAATCATTGCTACTGACAGCCGGCGACGGTCTCGACTCCAATGCCAACCTAACCATTGCGGGCGGCAAGGTGAGAACCTTTGCATCCAAGTCGCCCGAATGTGGCCTCGATGCGGCCACCGAATACGGCTATTCCGTAATGCTCAAGGGTGGCAGTCTGCTGTCGGGGGGCTCCAATTCCACTCCGTCGGCCTCGCTGTCGACACAGCCTTATGTTACGGTAAGCAACACCCCGACAGCCGGAGTTGCAGTCACCGTCAAGGACGGCGACTCTGAGTTGGCATCGTTTACCGTTCCTGCCTACTATGGCTCCACTGGCACGCCGCTCGGCGCTGTGGCCAAGAGGCCCGGCGGGGGAGGCCAGGGGGGCAGTTCGTCGGGTATGATGCTCTCTGCTCCGGGGATGGTCAAAGGCAAGAGCTACAGCATTACAATCGGCTCCACAACAACAACCGCGGTAGCAAAATAAGGATAATGGAATATGTCGTGGAGCTCTGAGATGTTGGTAAAAATTGGTATATAGGAAAAAAGGATTAACTCATCAACAATAAGCTCCACGACATAAACTATCTATCACGCAATAAAAAAGATCGATGCAAAATCAGAATGCATCGATCTTTTTTTTGTTGTTTAGAACGGATATCCCACCGAGAAGTGGAGGTTTGTGTCGCGGCTCCAGCGTGGGTGTAGCAGAGGCCAGCGTTCCTGATTGCTGGCGGGATTGTAGGCCTTGAATCCGAGGTCGAGGCGGAGCAGGAAGAACGTAAAATCGAAGCGGAGCCCCACACCGTAGGCTGCGGCTATCTGCTTGTAGAATTCGTTGAAACGGAACATCCCTCCGGGCTGGTTGGGATAGTCGTGGATGGTCCATATATTGCCCGCGTCGATAAACAAGCCGCTCTCGAGCACCCAGAATAGCTTGGCACGATATTCCATCGACCCTATGAGCGATATGTCGCCGCACTGGTTTATGAAGTCGAGCACATTGTTGCGCGAGTCATAGGCACCGGGACCCAGTGTGCGCACACCCCAGCCACGCACACCGTTGGCACCGCCGGCGTAGAAGCGTTTTTCAAAGGGCACCATGCGCGAGTTGCCGTAGGGATAGGCCACACCGCCGCCCAGGTGAAAGGCAAAGGCATTGCGGGCATTTACGTTGAGCGTATATGTATAGTCGAGCTCGCCCTTCACATACTGGGCATACTGTATGCCAAACACCTTGTAGGGATCGTCCTTGGCATGCTTGCCGGCAAGGAGCAACGACAGTCCACGCAGCACATTGCCTGCTGTTTCGACCGATGCGCGCCAGGTGGTGATCGACGGCTGCATGACAAAGGCATTGACCGTGGCGGTGGGAATGCGGCGGTTGGACTGATTGAAGGTGTAGCCCGTGCGCATTATGAAGTGGTCTTCGTATGAATAGCGCAGCAGGGGGTTGTCGGGAGCCACTTCGTCGATGAAGTTGATGGTGGAGTGGGGTAGTCGCACATAGTTCACGTCGACAAGGTCGATAGTGTGACGTCGCTGTATGTTGTGCGGCAGTCGGTTGTTCCACTTCCATCGCCAGCCGGCGCCAAATATCACACGGGTGTATTCGGGGCGCTCCTGGTAGTTGAACGAAACATTAAACTCCGTACCCGCCTGAATGCGTTTCTTGAATGCGCGCGAGGCAAACGGCAGCTCAAATTTGGGAAAAGTAATGCCCGTCTCGGCGGCATACTCCGTAAATCGCTTGTTGATGAATCCGTCGAGGTTGCCCGACAAGCTTTCGTAGGCGGCTCGGAGCTTCATGGTGAGCAGTTCGGAACGGCGGGTGAGGTCGCGGTTCTGGTATGTGGCGCCTACGCCAAAACCGAAGTCGCCCTCGGAGTTGGTTCCTTCGAGCTCGAGGCTAACAGCCATCTTGGTGTTGCGCGATATGCTCACTACGGCGTCGAGGGCAGGATGTCCGTCGACCAGGCCGGCAGGCACCATTTCGATGTTGATGAATCGTAGAATCGACAGGCGCGAGAGCGACTGATATGTACGGTCGACATTGCGGGTGGAGTAGGGCTGTCCGGGCTCTATGTAGCACATGTCGTAGAGAGCCGAGGGCCGTATGTACTGGTCGGTGCCGTATACCACCGATATGTCGCGATAGTGCACGGTGTCGGGGCGGGCGGCTTCGCGTGCTTCTTCTGTCACAAAAATCACCGAGCGTATGTAGTGCCGGCGGCTCAGCTGGCGCGACTTGGCGGGGCCGCCTTGGGCATTGCGTCGGCGCAGGTTGAGGGTGAGGGCGATGCTCTTGGAATCGCGCACGGTATCGGCCGTAAAGCTGATAAATTCGCGTGAGAAGTCGTAGAAACCCTCGTCGTGCAGGCGCGAGGCAATGGCAGTGCGCACATCGTCGAGGCGGTTGCGGTCGAAGATGTCGCCGGGATGTATGTCGATAAGGGCCGAGTCGCGGCGCAGCACGGCCAGCACGGCGGTGTCGGGCGAGCTGTATGAGAGCGACGATATGACGTGGGGACGTCCCGGGTGAATCAGATATCGCACCTCGGCACGGCGGCGCTCGGGGTTGAGTACCGTGTCCACCTCCACCTGAGCCTCCATATATCCTTTGTTGACCAATGCCTGGCGCAACTGTCGGCGCGAGGCGTCGGTGAGACTGCGGTCAAAGAGTACGGGCGGCTGGCCCAGCTTGCGCAGGCGGCGGTTGTACCACTTGGTGGTGTCGCTACCCGAGAGCGAGTAGGCGCCGAGCTGCAGCTTGGCAAAGCCCAGTACGCGGTGGTTGGGGGTTTGGCGCAGAAAGCTGTTTAGCTCACCGGCCTTGATGCGCGAGCCCTCGTCGATTTTTATTTCGACCTTGTCGAGCAGCAATTCGCCTTGCGGCACATGCTTCACGGAGCTACAGCCGCACAGCGCGGCAGCGGCAAGGGCCAATGCGTATTTATATAGGTTCATCAATCGGACGATAATAGTTAGAAGTGCAAAGTTAGTGTTTTTTGGGCGCTTTGTGTCGAAAAAAATTGCATTATTTGGGAGAAAAAAGCAATTAGACTAAAAAATTTTGTATCTTTGCACGTTATCTATCTATGAGCAAGATGAAAAATACACCGGATATCAGCCTGTCCGAAGCTCAGCGAGCCGTGGACGAGTGGATACGCACCGTGGGCGTGCGCTACTTCTCGCCCCTTACCAATATGGCCGTGCTCACGGAGGAGGTGGGCGAAGTGGCTCGTGTCATGGCCCGGCGCTACGGCGACCAGTCGTTCAAGCCCGGCGAGACCGACACTCTCGGCGCCGAGTTGGCCGACGTGCTGTGGGTGGTGATGGCTCTTGCCAACCAGTGCGGAGTAGACCTCACCGCCGAATTTCATGCTACCCTGCTCAAGAAGACAAGCCGCGATGCCACCCGCCACCGCGACAACCCCAAGCTCGCCGAGCCTTCAACCGAATCGAACAGTAACTCTTAAAACATAAAAAAAGCAATGAGTGACAAATATAATGACGCAATAGCCAAGAGCGCAGTGCTCGAGGACGATGCTGCCGTAAAAGCAGCTGTAGACAAAATCATAGCCGAACACTTTGAGGAAAACAACAATGTCGATGTGTACAAATTCCTCTTTAACGCCATCGACCTTACTACCCTCAAAAGCACCGACTCGCCCTCTTCAGTGGCCAAGTTTGTGGAGCGCGTAAACGATTTCGACGCCGAATACCCCATGCTTCCCAACGTAGCCGCAATATGCGTATACCCCAACTTTGCCCAGCTCGTGCGCACAGTGCTCGACGTGAGCCGCGTAGAAATAGCCTGTGTGAGCGGCGGTTTCCCCTCCTCGCAGACCTTTGCCGAAGTGAAGGTTGCCGAAACAGCACTGGCTGTTGAAGGCGGTGCCGACGAAATCGACATTGTGCTCAATGTGGGCAACTTCCTCGACGGCGACTACGAAGCCGTGTGCGACGAAATCGCCGAGCAGAAAGCCGCCTGCCGCGAAGCACGCCTCAAGGTAATTCTCGAAACCGGAGCCCTTAAGTCGGCCAAAAACATCAAGGCCGCATCGGTGCTCTCCATGTACTCAGGTGCCGACTTCCTCAAGACCTCTACAGGCAAGGAATACATCGGTGCCAGCCTCGAAGCAGCCTACATCATGGCCCAATGCATCAAGGAATACTACGAACAGACCGGCGTGAAGATTGGCTTCAAGGCCGCCGGCGGTGTGGCCACCACAGCCGATGCCGTGAAGTACTACACCGTAATCAAGGAAGTGCTCGGCGAGGAATGGCTCACCAACGAATACTTCCGTCTCGGTGCATCTCGCCTGGCCAACAACCTCCTCGGCGACATTCTCGGTCAGGAAATCAGCTTCTTTTAATTAGCTAATGAAAGTCTGGATATATCTCAACGGCTTGCAGCAGGGTCCGTATACCATGGACCAGCTGCGGGTCATGCCACTCACACCCGATACCCCCGTGTGGTACGACGGCCTCACACAGTGGACTCCCGCCGGACAGGCGGCCCTCACGGCCAGCCTCTTTGAAGTGCCCCAGCCCGTGGCAGCTGCCATAAAAGAACAGCCCGTCACTATCGTCGAGGCCCCCGCCACTCAGCGCCAACTGCCGCACAAGCCTTCCACTTATATGGCCTGGAACATAATCCTCACCATACTGTGCTGCTCGCCGTTTGCGCTCGCAGGCATCGTCACAGGCTCGATAACCAATTCGCGCTACAACTCGGGCGACTATGCCGGTGCACGCCGCATGTCGCACGTCACAGAGTGGCTGTTGATTATATCCATCGTGTGGATGTTTATAGGCCTTCCCGTCGCTATAATATTCAACGGCATAGGACAATGACCGTGCGCACACGCACCATAACGGCAACCGCGATTGCAATAATTGCGGTTGCCGTCATTGTATACCTTGGCCTGTACGACCCCACACAGTACCCGGCCCCGCGCTGCATGTTCAAGGCCCTCACGGGCTATCAATGCCCCGGTTGCGGCACTCAGCGAGCCGTCCACGCACTGCTCCACGGCCATCCGGGCCAGGCGTGGACCTACAATCCCGCCCTTTTCATACTCGCCCCCCTGGCCGCGCTGTACCTTTGGAATCCCCGCCGCCTCCAGCCGATACTCCACTCATGGCGCACCACAGCCACCATAGCCGCAGCGATAATACTCTGGTGGATAGGGAGAAATGTGTTTTGAATATTTATCTTGCCAAATTATTTTGTATTTTGCAGATTTTGATTTAACTTTGTTACCGTGGTAACAGTTACCACGGTAACAAAGTTAAAGTATGAAATTTTATAACCGCACATCCGAGATAGCCGAGCTGAGGCGTATTCAGCGATTGTCGTTTGAGCAATACTCTCGAATGACAGTTGTAACGGGGCGCCGTCGCATCGGCAAGACATCGCTGGCCGTGGAGGCTACCAAGGGCGATGCTCCCACTGTCTATCTCTTTACAAGTCGTAAAAGCGAAGCAAGCCTGTGCAGCGAGTTTTCTGGGCTCGTTGCATTGGCTCTCGATACCTATGTGCCCACAGAAATATCCTCCTTCAGCTCGCTCTTCAGATATATTATGGAGCTTGGCAAGACACGCAGATTCAATATAATAATTGACGAATTTCAGGAGTTTTGCAACATAAACCCTTCTGTATACAGCGACATACAGAATATTTGGGACATGTATCGCAAGGATACACATGTCAACCTTATATTTATGGGATCAGTCTATTCGCTCATGCATAAAATATTCGAAGCATATAAAGAACCGCTGTTTGGGCGAGCTGACAACATAATAAAACTGTCGGGATTTGGTCCCGCAACGCTCAAGGAAATCATGGGCGACTATCGCAAAGACTATACAAACGACGAATTGCTTGCTCTGTATACGTTTACAGGAGGTGTGCCAAAATATGTCGAACTTTTGTGCGAAAATACCGACTTATCCATTCCTGGTATGATAGCTTATATGGTGCGCGACAACTCACCACTCATCGACGAGGGCAAAAATCTGCTCATTGAGGAGTTTGGCAAGGACTATGGTGTGTATTTCTCCATTCTAAGTTGCATAGCATCGGGCATAAATACTCAATCGGCCATCGAGGTAGAACTGGGCGGAATAAGTATTGGTGGCCAGTTGCGCAGACTTATAGGTGATTACTCCATAATAATCCGTCGCAGGCCTATATTGGCCAAAGAAAGGTCGCAAAATGTGAGATATGAGATACACGACAACTTTTTAAAGTTTTGGTTCAGATACTTCGACAAGAATCAGTCGCTCATCGAAATAAAAAATTTCCCGGTTCTGCGACAAATCATCGAAAGTGACTATCCTACGTTCTCGGGGCTCATGCTTGAGCGGTATTTCAAACTCAAGATGATGGAAAGCTATCAATATCGTCTTATAGGTGGCTGGTGGGAACGCGGCGGTAGCGACAATGAGATTGATATTGTGGCTATTAAGCTCGAAAAAAACATGGCAGTGGCCATAGAGGTGAAACGCCAGCGCAGAAATTTCGATTACTCTAAATTTGCTGAGAAAGTGAAGCACCTCAACAATAAGGTCCTGAAAAATTACGAAATTGAAGAGCGGTGTCTGACTTTGGAAGATATGTAACTTTGCAGACGCGCCTATTCATATGGCAAGGACATGATACCTTACCACAAGCGAGGAGCGCGACTTTGGATTAACTTTTATAGAATACTGTTGTATATTATATTATTGTTGTCCGATAAACATCTCTAAGTATCTGATTTATAGCGAATTTGTTACGGACAAGCCCCGTCTTGAGAATTTGAGTGCAATTAGCTGTACTTCAACTCATTATTGGCACATTGAAAAGTTTTATCGGACAGCAATATTATTAAAACGATGTTTCACACGCTTTTGGCCAGCGTGCAAGCCCGGAGGGCGGTATATTAAAGAATCTGGATTATACCGCCCTCCGGGCTTGTTATGCAAGGTATGTTTTCGCTTAACGCTAAACCTTTATCGTGTCACAATATGTTTCTTGCCGCCCACGATGTAAAAGCCTGCGGGGAGGGAGCGGGTGGCTTCTGAGCGAGGCACAGCGGTGCGCACTGTGAGGCCGGTGGCATTGACTACATTGACGAGGGCGTCGGGGTCGGTGTCATCGACCGAAATCACGTTGGATATCGAGTCGGAGTCTTTGCGCAACAGTTTTACGGCATCGATATACATGAGGGTGTTGTTGGCCACACCCACGCTGGCCGATGTTTTATAGCCGAGGCTTATTTCGACGGGAGCGGATTCGGTCAGACTGAAGTCGTACACGAGTGTCTGCCACTCGTTGCGTGCGGTGGGATAGCGATAGTCGGTGGTGCCGTTTACGGATATGCCTGTGAGCGAAGTGTTTACATTGCCCGATGCAGTGACGGTGGAGCCGTTGTTGGCGGTCTGGTTGGGGCAATCGTACCAAGCGTTGATGAGCACGCGGTATTCGCCGGGTTCGAGGGTGGCGGTTTGTGTTATGCGGTTGTTGCCCGATGTCCAGGAGTTGAGGGCGGTGAGCACGCGGTTGCCAATGCCTTCAAATCCAAAAGGCTTGGGACACAGAGCTGTATAGTTGCCTACATTTGACGGCGAACACACATACATTGTGGATGAATATGGCATTGAGTACATACGGGCGTAGTTGGACGACGCTCCGAGCGAGGCGCCGGGTTGCCATGCCTCCACTGGCAGAATATTGGGCCAGCGGCTGTCGGTGGCAGGCACATCGTTCACATAGCAGGGATTGTAGGTCACGCCCCCCAGTGTCACACTGCCGGTGGCGCCGTAGGTGGCGTCGTTTTCAAAACTCGGATTGTCGAGACAGGAGGCTGTGATGTCGGTATAGCCACGGGCGGGGTTGTCAGTGCCTCCGTCGGGGTATTCGGCGTCGCGAGTCTGACCGGTGGCCACGTCGGCATGGAGGCTCTGGCCGGGAGCGAGGCTTATCTCTGTGGCAATGGGATGGCCGCCGTTGTTGCCGCTGAGCTTGAGCACGGCTGTCGAGGGGCCGTCGTTGCGGGCGTATACGCCGTATTCATTGTCGGGGTCGCCGCACATGGTTACATGGCCGGGAGCGTTGTCGGCAAAGATGCGCAGTGGCTGTCCGAGCGAGTTGTTGGGTGCGATGTTGAGCGCCACCGAGGGCTTGCCGCCCGCAAAGGTTGTGTTGACGCCTACGAGCACGGGAGTGCGGTTGTCTATCAGAAGATTCTCAACCGTGGCCGCCTCGTTGCAGTTGAAGTTGGCTATCAGTATGTATTGAGTGCCGTCGGTGTCGGGGGCCACAATGCCGTTGTATCCCTCGGGCAGTAAGTCGGTGAGCGAGCGGGTGGCGGCGGCCATGGCGACTGTGGTCTCGGCCGAGCAGCGCGAGTAGTACACCACGTTGCGAGTGTCGACGGTGGCTCCGGCCGCCACAGTGCGACGCTCCGTGGAGTGCAGAGGCTCGAAGCGAGCCATGTTGATGGAGTTGTTGGTGGAGCGGAATCCGAAGGCCATCTGTGAAGTGGATGTTGACACAAATCCCACTTCGTTGTCGATACTGGCCCAGTTGGTGGCAAATCGTGTGATTGTGGAGCCGTTGAGGTCCACGTCCTTGTCGGCGGTTTTGATGTTGCGCGAAGTGGAGGTAAATTCATCCACGCTCACAGCCATCAGGCCACCGTGGGCACCGGTAATTGTAGCGGCGGTGTTGGCGCGCACCTGGTCGAGGTATATGACAGGATTGCCGGGGGTGGAGTAAATGACAAATCGGTGGTTGAGTGCGCCCGAGTTGGTGTTGAGTTCGCCGTTCATGGTATAGGCGTTGCCCTGCAGGTTGTAACGTCCGGCCACCACGGGCGAGGCATTGGCCGAGGAGCCGTCTACGTCATACCAGCCCAGGAAGTTGCCGGTGTCGTTGGCGCGGTAGGGTATGATGATTTTGTTTTTGTCGGGAGCGGTCGAGGCTATGTAGCCGGTATAGCTCTTCTTGCCGGTGCTCCACGAGAAACATGAGAATCGCGAGTCGGAGGCGGCGCGCACCACATTTTGCGAGTCGAAGATGCGGGCCTCGGCGTGGCGACTGTTGAAGTCGGCCCAGGTGGATGGGGTGATGCCGGCGGTGGAGTACATGCTGTGCATGAGCCAGGTCATCATCACACGATGAGCCTGCACACCCATGCGACGGGCGCCCACATCGGCACGCAGCAGCCAGGAGCCGTCGGTAGTGGTGGTCTGTCGGGCCTTGATGTTCTTGTAGGCCATGTTTTCGAGCATGAGTGCGTCGGGGTGCGATGCCATACAGGCCATTGTTGTGTAGGATGTTATCTGGTCGAAGAGGAATAGGCTCCAGTCGTTGCCGTTGGGCATGGCGAGCTCACCGTCGGCCAGGGCCAGCCAGGCGAGCACATCGTTCATCACACGGTCGTTGTTGTGCATCAGCGTGTTGGTGTGCCATTTCTCGGTGCCGTGGAGTGTGGTTTGGAACAGTTTGAGGGCAAGGGCTGCCTCGCCGAGTTCCTGCATCACGACATTCTGGTAGGAGGTGTGAAAGAAATTGTGGTTCTGCAGAGTATAGTCGTCGTAGAGGTTTTGTCCGCGATACAGGTCGGCGATGGTTTTATTGTCGTAATGAGGATCGATGACTGTTTGATTGGCGGCGTCGGATGGGTGGGAATAGCTGTTGACGGCAAATTCGCGCAGGCGGTCAAACCATTTTGATGCCTGAGCGTGGTTGGGAAACAGTCCCAATGCGGCGGCGAGCACATCGGCCTCCCAGCCGTTTTCTTCGGCCTTTGTGTCGCCGCTGTAGCCGGTGGGGATGGTGCGCTCCAGCTCATAGCGACACTCGGCTACAAGGAGTTTTTCGATATAACCCTTCTGAGCGTCGGAGAGGGTGTCCCATTGGAAGAAAGCCGAGTAGGCCACCGACATGGCCCATAGCGATGATTCCCATACGCAGTCGGTGCGCGATGTGCTGCCCCAATAGCGATTGTCGGCGCAGAGTTTCAGTTTGTTGGCCTTGTGGGTGGAGTAGGCAAAAACCAGCGACTGGCGAGCCATTTCTTCAATCTTCTCCCAGGTCACGCCCTGCGGCAGTTGCACTTTGCCCTTGCCGTACTTGGCAAGAAAGGCGCATATCATTGAGAGGTCGGCATTGGGGCGCACTCCCTGTTCGTTGGAGTTCATGGTGCTTTCGCCCTTGAAACATCCGCAAGCCTCGCCGGCCGAGTTGGGCGTGGCAACGGGCTGCCAGTCGTTGACCATATATGTGGTGAAGTTGGCAAGCATCTGCAGGAGGTCGGCCTGCATGGCGCTTTCAGACACAAATTCGTGAGTGATAACCCCTTCGGTGGGACTGGTGGCATAGGTGTGCATCGAGGGGCCAATCAGCCCGAGTCCCACTGCGGCTATGATAGGTTTTATGTTCATAGAGAAATAGCTTTAAGGTTTTACGGTGCAAAATTAGCTTAGTTGCTCTAAATTAGTGGTAAATAGGTTGTTAATGTTACTTAAAAGTTTCATAAATACACGATTGAAAAAGCATTTGTCTAATTAAACGCTTTTTTGTAACTTTGCAGTCTATAGTTCGAACTTATATAACATGTTACAAAGAATAGCAGATTTACGCGCTGAAATCGAAGCCTTGCAGGCGGCCGATGCCGCCAATGTGGAGGCTCTGCGCATTAAATACCTTTCCAAGAAAGGCCTCGTTTCGGGCCTCATGAATGACTTCCGTTCCGTGGCCGCCGACCAGAAACGCGCTGTGGGTCAGGCCATCAACGAGCTCAAGGACTTTGCCACCGACAAAATCAACTCCCTGCGCGACGCTCTCACATCGGGCGCTGCCGAAGCCACAGGCCTCGACCTTACCCGCACCGCCGCCCCCGTGGTGCAGGGCACCCGCCACCCCCTCTCGCTCATCCGCGAGGAAATTATAGCAATCTTCCGTCGCCTCGGTTTCAACATTGCCGAAGGTCCCGAAATTGAAGACGACTGGCACGTGTTTTCGTCGCTCAACTTTGCCGCCGACCACCCCGCCCGCGACATGCAGGATACATTCTTCATAGCCCGTGGTCCCGAAGTGCTGCTCCGCACCCACACCTCCTCGGTTCAGAGCCGTGTGATGGAACACTCCAAGCCCCCCATCCGCATCATTTGTCCCGGCCGTGTGTATCGCAACGAAGCCATCTCGGCCCGCGCTCACTGCTTCTTCCACCAGCTCGAAGCCCTCTATGTGGACAAGGATGTGACATTTGCCGACCTCCTTCAGACACTCCAATACTTTGCCGCCGAGATGTTTGGCAGCGAAACAAAGATACGTCTGCGTCCCTCCTACTTCCCCTTCACCGAACCCTCGGCCGAAATGGACATCAGCTGCAATATATGCGGCGGCAAGGGCTGCTCGTTCTGTAAGCACACCGGCTGGGTAGAAATCCTCGGCTGCGGCATGGTCGACCCCAATGTGCTCGATTCCTGCGGCATCGATTCAAAAACCTACACCGGTTTTGCACTCGGCATGGGTATAGAACGTATCGCCAATCTCAAATACCGCGTCAACGACCTGCGTCTGTTCTCCGAAAACGACGTTCGATTCCTCGAAGAATTCGTAGGTACACACTAATATGTGGACTCAGCTACTGAGCTACACCGCCATCGTGGCCGCCGGTGCGGCCGCGGGCGGCGCTTTGCGCTTTATCACTATGAACGTGTTGGTTACGAGCTCCGCCCCCGGTGCCGGCACTATGGCCGTAAATCTCATCGGATGCGTGCTTATAGGCGTGCTCACAGCTCTGCTTGAGCACTTCGGAGCCTCGCGGACGCTGCAGTTGGCACTCGTTACAGGCCTGCTCGGTGGCTTTACCACATTCTCCACCTTTGCACTCGATGCGGTGTCGATGCTCGACCGCGGCCTCTACGCTCATTGTGCCAGATACCTGTTTATATCAGTGAGCGTGGGTATTGCGTTATGCGGACTGTCGCTCTTCGGCACTTACAAACTGTTACAATTTCTCTTTCCCAGATGACCCTCGCCCAGCGATTTGACAGCGTCATAGAACGATTCCTCGAGCACATGCCCGTGGCAGTCACCGAATTGCACTATTCCAACCCCTACGAGCTCATAGTGGCCGTAATACTCTCGGCACAGTGCACCGACAAGCGCGTCAACATGATAACTCCAGCCTTGTTTGAGGCCTTTCCGACCCCTGAGGCATTGGCCGCCGCCTCGGTCGACGAGATTTTCGAAAAAATCAAGTCGGTGTCATATCCCAACAACAAGGCCCGCTCGCTCTCGGGGATGGCCCAAAAACTTGTGGCCGACTTCGGCTCAGAAGTACCCGCCACGATGGATCAGCTCCTCACATTGCCCGGTGTGGGTCGTAAGACAGCCAATGTAATACTGTCCGTAGTGTTCGGGCAGGCTGCTATGGCTGTCGACACACATGTATTTCGCGTTGCCGAGCGCATCGGCCTCACCACGCGCTCACGCTCGCCTCTCGAAACAGAGCGTCGGCTCATGAAATATATCCCCCGGCAACACGTGGCCACCGCACACCATTGGCTCATACTCCACGGCCGATATGTGTGCAAAGCACGCAAACCTCTCTGCTCCAACTGCTTTCTAACCGACTTGTGCCGCCAGTATCAGCGCGACCACAAAGAAATCACAACTCCCGATGGAACAGACATTTGAACAAACATTCCTCATGATAATCGAGGTGATAGGCACAGTGGCCTTTGCCATCTCGGGTATACGACTTGCTGCTGCCAAGCGCTTCGACTGGTTTGGCGCCTACGTGGTGGGTCTTGTAACGGCCATAGGCGGCGGTACGCTGCGCGACGTGCTGCTCGACATACCGGTATTCTGGATGCAGTCAAGCTGGTATCTCACCGTGACCGGCATAGCTCTGCTCACCGTTATAGTGTTCAAACGCCTGCTGGTCAAGGGTATGCGCACGCTGTTTATATTTGACGCGATAGGTCTGGCGCTCTTTGTGGTGGTTGGTATAGAGAAGACACTTGCCATCAGCTATCCCATGTGGGTGGCTATAATAATGGGTATATCGACGGGTTCGTTTGGCGGTGTGCTACGCGACATCCTGCTCAACGACGAGCCACTCTTCTTCCGCAAAGACATCTACGCCACAGCCTGCCTCGCCGGCGGCCTGATATATTGGGCTCTCTATGCAATTTCCGCGCCCCTGTGGATTACACAGACAGCCTGTGCAGTAACGGTAATTGGGCTGCGTGTGGGCGCCTACTACTTCAACTGGTCGCTCCCTATCCTCAAAGTCGACACCGCCTCCCTCCCCGAGGGCGAGGAGTAAAAATGATTTCTCCATTAATCATTTTGCAAAATGATTAATGGAGAAATCATTTTTGGGTAATTTGAGATTATAAGGAATCAGAAAATTTTTTGGTAAAACTTATGTCACGCCCCCGCGCAACCTGTCAACGCATAGATGTTCTTTGCGTGAGGTCTAATCACTATTATGAATAAACAACAAAAAGCCTCGCTGATTATTTCAGCGAGGCTTTGTAGCCCATAGGAGAGTCGAACTCCTCTTTCAAGAATGAAAATCTTGCGTCCTAACCGATAGACGAATGGGCCCTAAATCTCTAAAAACTCTGAAGGATAAGCGCCTTAGGCGAGCTTAGCGATGTGGTGTGCGAGCTTGCTCTTGAGGTTGGCGGCTTTATTCTTGGAGATGGCTTTCTTGGAAGCGAGACGGTCGAGCATGGCGCTCACGGTGCGAAGCTTAGCTTCGGCTTCTGCCTTGTCAGTGAGCTTGCGGAGGTTGCGAACTGCGGTACGTGCCGACTTGGCATAGTAACGGTTGCGCAGGCGACGGCTCTCTGTCTGGCGGATACGTTTGAGTGAAGACTTATGGTTTGCCATGTCAATGAATGGTTGAGTTTGTTTTCGTTATTTTTTTGTTTAGTAGCCCATAGGAGAGTCGAACTCCTCTTTCAAGAATGAAAATCTTGCGTCCTAACCGATAGACGAATGGGCCGTCCTTGGCTTTGTTAGCGAGTGCAAAGTTAGGCATATTTTTTGAACCGACAAAATATTTGAATAAAAAAATGTGGTTTTTCGCCCGATTTTAAGGAATTTTTAGTAATTTTGGTCTGAAATCGCCTATTTAGCACGAAATTATGTACGAAAATTTGCACTGCATAGCCTTGAGGACCATAAAATATGACGATCGAAAATCGATTGTTACGGCATGGAGTGCCGAGCGCGGACGGGTGTCGCTTACTGTGCCCGACGGCGGGAGTCGCGAGGCGAGGCGTCGCAGGGCGTTGATGATGCCGATGAGTCTCTTTGAGGGTTCGGTGGATATAAAGCCCGGTCGCGAGATGCACAGTATCCGAGATCTGCGTCCCACGCGGGTGCTTGCCGACATGGTGAGCAACCCTGCCAAGGGGCTTGTGGCGATGTTTATGGCCGAGGTGCTCGAAAAGCTATTGCGCACAGCTCCGCCCGACGATGCCCTTACGGCCTATATATTTGAATCTGTGATAAGGCTCGATGCAATGGCCACGGGACGCGGTGTGGCCAATTTTCCTATATTATTTATGTATAAGCTCGGTCATTATCTGGGCATAGAGCCCGACGGCGGCACGATGGGGCGGGGCAGGGTATTTGATATGCAGGGCGGACGTTGGCGAGCCACTGCGCCCACCGACGGCCGCTGGCTCGATGTGGAGCAGGCAAGCGGAGCATCTCTGCTGCATCGCTTGTCGTTTGAGACGTCGGAGCGGCTGGGATTGCCGCGCCAGTGGCGTCGCGAGGCGCTCGACCGTATACTCGAATATTACACCATGCACTATGTGTCACTGGTCGACCTCAAGACTGTTGAGGTGGCAAAATCGCTATTTTAACTAATTTAACGTGGGCGATTACACATATAATTTGTATACTTTATTGAAAATTACTAACTTTGCGGGTAATTTGGCCGTATAGTAATCTATAGGCTTACTGACGTAAAACAGAACAATACAATCACCGCACAAACGAACTTACAATATATGAATATACTCGAACTCAGCGAACAGGAAATAATCCGCCGCAATTCACTCCAGGGCCTTCGCGATATGGGCATAGATCCCTATCCCGCCGCAGAGTATCCGGTCGACGCTCACAGTGTAGAAATCAAGGCTCAATTTGACGACAACGCCCCTCAGCGCGAGGTGTGCGTGGCCGGTCGCATCATGGGTCGCCGCATTATGGGCAAAGCCTCGTTTGTTGAGCTTCAGGACGCCGACGGCCGCATTCAGGTGTATATATCGCGCGACGAAATATGCCCCGGCGAGGACAAAGAACTCTACAACACCGTGTTTAAGAAGCTACTCGACATAGGCGACTTTATCGGTGTGAAGGGCTTTGTGTTCCGCACTCAGACCGGCGAAATCTCCGTGCACGCCCGCGAGCTCACCGTGCTCTCCAAGAGCCTGCGCCCCCTCCCCGTGGTAAAGGTTAAGGACGGTGTGACCTACGACGGCTTTGAAGACCCCGAGCTGCGCTTCCGTCGCCGCTACGTGGACCTCGTGGTAAACGAAGGCGTTAAAGACATATTCCTCAAGCGCACCAAGGTGTATACCTCCATGCGCGAATACTTCAACACAGCCGGCTATATCGAAGTAGAAACCCCCGTGTTGCAGTCTATTCCCGGCGGTGCCGCTGCCCGTCCCTTCATCACCCACCACAACGCGCTCGACATACCCCTCTACCTGCGCATTGCCAATGAGCTATATCTCAAGCGTCTCATTGTGGGCGGATTTGAAGGCGTGTACGAATTCTCCAAGAACTTCCGCAACGAAGGCATGGACCGCACCCACAACCCCGAGTTTACCTGCATGGAAATCTATGTGGCCTACAAAGACTACAACTGGATGATGGCCTTCACAGAACGCATGCTCGAAAAGATATGCCTCGACGTGAACGGCACCACCGAGGTGAACGTTGGCGGCAACACCATCTCGTTCAAGGCACCCTTCCCCCGTGTCACCATGGCCCAGGCCATCAAGGACCACACCGGCGTCGACATCACCGGCATGGACGAAGCCCAGCTGCGCGACACCGCCAAGAGCCTCGGTATCGAAGTGGACGACTGCATGGGCAAGGGCAAGCTCATCGACGAAATCTTCGGCGAGAAGTGCGAAGGTCACTACATACAGCCCACCTTCATCACCGACTACCCCATCGAAATGTCGCCCCTCACCAAGCGCCATCGCAGCAACCCCGAGCTCACCGAGCGCTTCGAACTCATGGTCAACGGTAAGGAGTTGGCCAACGCCTACTCCGAGCTCAACGACCCCATCGACCAGTACGAACGCTTTGTGGAACAAATGCGCCTGGCCGACCGCGGCGACGATGAGGCAATGATTATAGACAACGACTTCATCCGCGCCCTCGAATACGGCATGCCCCCCACATCGGGCATGGGTATCGGCATGGACCGCCTCGTGATGCTCATGACCGGCCAGACCACCATCCAGGAAGTGCTCCTCTTCCCCCAGATGCGTCCCGAAAAGGTAGAAAAGCGCGACAAGCCCGAAGCCTACGAAGCTGTAGGTGTACCCGCCGAGTGGGTGGCTCCCCTGCAGAAGGTCGGTGTGCTCACCGTCGACGCCCTGCGCGGCGCTGTGGCCGGCAAGCTCTTCCAGGACCTCTGCGGCGTGAACAAGAAGTACAAACTCGGCCTCAAGAATCCCACTCCGCAGGAAATTGAAGCCTGGATAGAAACCGTAAAATCGCGCTGCGAAGCCGAATAAACACGCTCTGATAATGAAAGACACTATAGGAAAAGTGGCCGTACTCGGTGGCGGCAGTTGGGCCACAGCGCTGGCCAAACTGCTGCTGCAGAACTGCGAATCGCTGGTGTGGTATATGCGTCGTGACGACCGTATCGAAGAATTCAAACGACTGGGCCGCAACCCCGCCTACCTCACCGACGTGACATTCGACACCGACCGCATTCACTTCTCCTCCGATATAAACGAAGTGTGCAGCATGGCCGACGTAATACTGCTGGCCATGCCGTCGCCATACTTCAAGTCGCACATCGACAAAATCACCGTCGACCTCTCCGACAAGATACTCGTGAGCGCAATCAAAGGCATAGTGCCCGACGAAAACCAGATAATAACCGATTACATGGTGGAGCGATTTGGCATGGACCCCAATCGCGAGCTGGTAATCTCCGGCCCCTGTCATGCCGAAGAGGTGGCACTCGACCGCCCCTCATTTCTCACCATCGGCTGCAAGGACAGCGAGCTCGCCGCCAAGTTTGCATGGCTCATCGAGGGCAAAAACTCGCATGCAATCATGAGCAACGACGTGGACGGCATTGAATATGCCGCCGTGCTCAAGAACGTCTACGCCATAGCCGCCGGTATAATTCACGGCTTGAAAAGCGGCGACAACCTGCAGGCAGTGCTCGTGAGCAACGCCATACGCGAAATGGAACGCTTCATCAACGCCGCCGCGCCCGGTTCGCGTCAGATATGCGACTCAGTGTATCTTGGCGACCTTCTCGTTACGGCCTACTCGCGATTCTCGCGCAATCACAACCTTGGCTCTATGATTGGCAAGGGCTACTCCGTGCGTGCCGCGATTATGGAAATGGAACAGACCGCCGAAGGCTACTATGCCGCCAAGTGTATCACCGATATAAACAAAGAACTCAAAGTAGCCATGCCCATCCTCGATGCCGTGTACGATGTGCTCTATCGCAATGTACCCGCCACCAAGGCAATGCGACGCATGGCACAGACATTTAGTTGAGCGGTTAGGGTTTGGCGGATAATATCTACCCCCATAACCCTAAACTTTAAACTCCAAACTATAAAAATGCTTCCTGCCCTATATCTATTTCCAGTTCCGCTCAGCGACACGCCTCCCAGTGACGTGCTGCCGGAGCTTAATGCTCGGCTATTGGTGCAGATAAAGCACTTTGTGGTCGAAAATCTTCGCTCGGCACGACGCTTTCTGCGCTCGGTGTCGCGCGACATAATAATCGACGACCTTACCCTCGTGGAACTCTCCGAGCACACCCCCGCATCGGAAGTAAGCGCCATGCTGCAGCCATTGAGAGACGGGCTGCCAATAGGCGTGATATCAGAAGCAGGATGTCCGGCCGTGGCCGACCCCGGTGCCGACCTCGTGGCCATAGCTCAGCGCGAAGGTCTGCGGGTGGTGCCACTGGTGGGGCCTTCGAGCATACTGATGGCACTGATGGGGTCTGGCTTCAACGGTCAGAGCTTTGCCTTTGCAGGCTATCTGCCCATCGACAGCAAAGCGCGCTCGGCCGCCCTGCGCGACATGGAGCGCAATATACGCAACCGCAGACAAACACAGATATTCATCGAGACCCCCTACCGCAACAACAAGCTCATAGCCGAGCTGAGCCGCGACCTGCCGCCCGACCTGCTGCTCTGCGTGGCAAGCGACATCACCGGCCCGCGCGAGAGCATAATAACCCGTCCAGTGGGCAAATGGCGCTCGGCAACTTACGATTACTCCAAAATACCATCCATATTCCTGCTCTTCTCATAGTCACTGCACATGGCCAAACGATACAACCGCCGCTCCACCCGACCGCTGGCCGACCTGCCAAGTCTCTTTGCCGACCCTCACGGCGATGCGGGTCGTAGCGGAGCACTGCAATCGTTTGAGCCCAGGATAGAACTGCCCATCAAGCCCCTGCAGGGCATCGAGGAGTTCAAGCTCGCCGAGGAATACTCACGTCGGCTGCACCGACTGCGATTCATGTCGCTCGGCTCGGGCAGCAGCGGCAACTGCTCGTATGTGGGCACACCCGAGTGCGGCCTGCTCATCGACGCCGGGGTGGACAACAACTTCGTCAACTCCGAACTCTCCCGCAACGGCATAGACATATCTACCATCCGGGGCATACTCCTCACACACGACCACGGCGACCACGTGCGATATGCCTACGCCATAGTGCGACGAAATCCCGGCATGAAACTCTATGCCACCCCCCGCGCCCTCGACGGCCTGCTACGCAGGCACAGCATATCGCGCCGCATCAAGGACTATCATTCGCCCATATACAAAGAGCACGAATACCAGTTTGACGACATCACAGTAACACCGTTTGAGACCTCACACGACGGCACCGACAATGTGGGCTATCACATATCATGCGGCGCCATAAGCCTCGTCATAGCTACCGATATGGGCACAATCACCGAGCGCGCCGACCATTATATGCGCCGCGCCAATGCCCTCATGATCGAAGCCAACTATGACAACGACATGCTCACACGCGGCAAGTATCCCGAATATCTCAAGGCTCGCATACGCTCCGAGCGCGGACATATGGACAATGCTGTCACAGCCGCCTACCTGTCTCAAATATACACCCCCGCCCTGCAGTATATATTTCTGTGCCACTTGAGCGAGGACAACAACGACCCCGAGACAGCCCTCGGCACCGTGCTGCAGTCGCTGCGGGAGGTAAATGTGACCCCCGCGCGCCACGGAGTGCCCGTACAGGCCGGGACTGTAAACATATCGGCCCTGCCACGATTTAAAACATCAGAACTTTTTGTTCTGCCCGAAACAGTCACAACATGAGACTCGCCTCCGTGCTGGGTGGATTTCTTGCACCAGCCGTGTGCGAAATATGCGGACGAGAGCTCGCCGTGGGCGAGCGCATGCTGTGTCTGCACTGCATCGACAGCCGTCCGGCCGTCACCACGCATGCCGTGGCCAATATACGCGCAGAGCGATTTCCGCGCAACATGCCCATAGCCGGAGTGTATCCCTACATTACATACCGCCACCACCATCCGTGGTCGCAATTGATACGCCGCGGCAAGTATAACGACCGCCCCGACCTTCTGCGACACCTTGCCGCCCTCCACGGCCGCGCTCTCGCTGCCCAAGGCCTTACGGCCGGCATCGACTGCCTGGTACCCGTGCCAATGCACTGGCTCAAGCGTATGACGAGAGGTTACAACCAGGCCCAGGTCATTGCCGAAGCCATAGGACGCGAGACAGCTCTGCCCGTGGTAGAAATGCTGGCGATGCGCACCCTGCACCGCACACAGACACGGCGAGACCTCGAAAGCCGTATCGACAACGTGGCAGGCTCGTTCAAGCTACACGGTAGCCGCTCGCCTCGGGGTCTGCACATAGGCCTCGTTGACGATATTCTGACATCGGGCGCCACGCTCACCGAGGCCGCACGCACGCTAATCGAAGCCGGTGCATCAAAAATCACCGTTTTGCCACTTTGCGCAACCGATTGATGTTAAAGTTCAGTGACAAATTACATAATATGCGGTTACAAGAGCATTGGATTCAAATATTTTGATTTACTTTGTAAATACAATCATTATCACATTATTTTTTAACACACACAAATGGCAACGCTGTCGTCGCTGGGCAATATATTAATAGTAGATTCCGATGAATCGATTACCGACCTGTTGCGACTCAACCTCGACTCCGAGGGCTACAAAGTGACTGTAGTACCCCATACAGCCCAGGTGAGCCTAAGCTCGATACGCGCCTATCATCTGATAATAATCGACGGATCATCGCACACACCCACAGGCCTTGAGCTCGTGGAGCAGGTGCGTGCCGCCCGTGGCGGCGACCGTGCAGGCATCATATACTATTCGGCCTACACCTCGGAGCGCACTCTGATCGATGCGCTCGATGCGGGTGCCGACGACTGTGTGTGCAAGCCGTTCTCGTTGCGCGAAATGCTTGCCCGCATACGCGCCGTGATGCGCAGGCGCGTGCAACTTGTCCCTGCATCCGACGAGGAGGCCGACAATATCGACATAGTGTCGGTGGGCACGATGATGATAGACCTTGCCAAGAAGATCATAGAAATCGACGGCCATCCCGTGGCACTCTCGGCCACGGAATTTTCGATACTTGAACTCCTGCTACGTACGCCCGGCAGCTACATGTCGCGCATAGAAATATTCAAGACCGTGTGGGCCGGGAGCACCGGTGCCAACGAGCGCATTGTCGATACCAACATATCACGCCTGCGTCGCAAGCTCGGTGCCTATGCCACGTGTATCGCGAGCCGCCAGGGTATGGGTTATACTTTTGTGAGTGAGCAATAATTTTTGACCTATAGGTCAGAATAAATCCGAACAAATTCTCCGGCTTAAAATTAACAAGAATTTTTAAACACGCTCTAAAACACCAATGAGGCGGCAGTCATCTCGACGCCGCCTCATTGGAATAAACCAATCATTATCACATTTTATTGCAATGGAAAAAGTAATTTTTGCTATGTATAATTCCAACAAGTCAATGTTGCGAATGGTTCAAGCGTAGTGAAATTTTTTTTGGAGCAACTTCGATATTTTGATATCAGGGGTTAATTGCAAGCGCGCAAAATTTTATAAGCGATAAATCGCCCTTACGGGCTTTGAGTCGCTAAGGACCTATAACACCGGGTTACGCTAAAGCTTCCCCCGGTGTTATACTTATATCGCGCACCGCGCTTAATGATGCGAAAAAGTTAGCAAAAAGGTTATACGAGTACAACCTTTTTGCTAACTTTTGTGGTATTTTGGAGCGGTGGTGGCTAAAATAGTGGGAAGGAAGAGGTGGTGTAGACGTACTTTTGGTCAAACTGGTCCTGGGTCATGGTAAGCATGAGTATGCCTTGTATGAGCCAGATGATATTCATTATACCGCAGGTGACAACCGAAGTGAGGATGGCCAGTATACCTGCGGTAGTCTTGCCGAGATAGAAGTACTGAATACCCAGAGAGCCAAGAAAGATGGCCAGCAAGCCGGCCACACCGCGGCTTCTGCCCGAAGGACCGAGATCGAAAATGTTGTCGCTCATAGAAGATTGATTATTAAGCATGTTTAAGTGTCAACACCACAAAGTGAATAATTGTTTGGTTATCTTTTTCATATTTCGAAAAAAAAGTGTAAGTTTGTAAAAGAAAAAACACTAATACAGCCTCCCTATGAAAAAATACGATTTCGATCAGCTAATCGACCGGCATGGGACCTATGCCGTGAAGTATGAGGGCCTCGACCAAATGTTTGGCCGTCACGACCTAATGCCTCTGTGGATAGCCGACTTGGACTTTGCGGTGTGCCCCGATATCACCGAAGCCCTGTTCCGTCGACTCAAGCATCCCGTGCTGGGCTACTCGGCTGCGCCCGATTCGTATTGGGAGTCGATCATAGAGTGGCAGCGCAAGCGTCACGGCTTTGAAATAGAGCGCAGTGAGATGTGTTTTATACCCGGTGTGGTGAAGGGTATAGGGCTTGCCGTGAATTTCTTCTCGTCCAAGGGCGACAGGATAGTCATACAGCCGCCGGTATATCACCCATTCCGCAACGTAATCGAGGGCAACGGCCGCGTTGTGGCCGAAAACCCGCTGGTGTTTGAAAACGGCAGCTACCGCATGAACCTCGAGCATCTGGCCGAGGTGATAGAGCGCGAAAAGCCCACCATGATGATACTCTGCAACCCCCACAACCCCATAGGCCTGCAATGGGATCGCGAAACCCTGGCCGAAGTGGGACGCCTGTGCCGCCAGGCCGGCATGGTGGTGGTGAGCGATGAAATACACGGCGACCTCATGCTCGGAGGTCGCAGGCACATACCCTTTGTCGAGGCATCCAACGATTGCCGCGCCGTGGCCGTGACCCTTGGAGCTCCTTCCAAGACATTCAACATCCCCGGCCTCGTGAGCTCGTGGATGGTGGTCAAAGACCCTGTGCTGCGCAAGGATTTCTATCACTGGATGGAAGTCAACGAGTTTAGCGCGCCAGTATTAGTGTCGGCTATCGGGGCCGAGGCCGCCTATCGCAACGGCGCCCAATGGCTCGACGAGATGCTCGAATACGTGCAGGCCAACATCGACTTTGTGGACCAGTATCTCAAAGAACATCTGCCCGCCGTGAAGTGCGTGCGCCCAGAGGCATCGTTCCTTGTGTGGCTCGACTTTACAGGACTTGGCATGTGCCAGGAATGTCTCATGGACATGCTGCTCAACGATGCCCATGTGGCTCTCAACAACGGAGCCATGTTTGGGCGTCAGGGCGAGGGCTTCATGCGCCTCAATGTGGGCACACCGCGCAGTGTGCTCCGCGATGCCCTCGACCATATAGCCCGTGCAGCCCGCGAAGGATGCGACTGCTGCTAATAATAAAAATTCTCCATTGCCATGAACCTACGAATCTTTCCGCCCGAGGAGATACTTGAAACCACAGTGACCCGATTGCCTCTGAGCAAGAGTGTCAGTGCACGTGCCCTTGTGCTTGCGGCACTTACCCCCGGAGCATCGTTGCCAGATCCCGACCAACTCGCTGTGTGCGACGACTCGGAAGTGTTGCAGCGCGCTCTGCAACACACCACAGGCGAAGTCAACATTAACGCATCGGGCACAGCCCTGCGCTTTCTCACGGCCTATTATGCCGCTACTGAGGGTGCCGATGTGGTGCTTACAGGCATAGAGCGTCTTCGCGAGCGCCCTGTGGCTCCGCTGGTCGACGCACTGCGCAGTCTCGGTGCCGATATAGAGTACATGGCCGCCGATGGATGCGCCCCTCTGCGCATACGCGGCCGCAGGCTCAACGGTGGCACCGTGCGCCTCGATGCCTCGCTCAGCAGCCAGTATGCCTCGGCTCTGGCCATGGTGGGCGCCACGATGCGCGGAGGCCTGCGCATAGAACTCGGCGGACAGATACCCTCACAGCCCTATCTCACAATGACCCTTGCCATGATGCAGGCCCGCGGTGTGGATGCCGGTATGGAGGGCTATGCCGTGGTGGTGCCCGAAGGCACCTACAAACAGGTGGAGTGCGAAAGCGAGCCCGATTGGAGCGCTGCCTCCTATTGGTACTCAATAGCCGCCGTTACGGCGGGATGGGTCACCCTGCCGGGTATGAAATACCCCAGCGTGCAGGGCGACAGCATATTGGCCACGATAGGCGAGCGATTGGGCGTGGTGACGGAATTTGACAGCGACGGAGCCCAGCTCTCGGCCTCGCCCGAGGTGTACTCGCGCCTCGATATAGATATGAGCGACTACCCCGACCTGGTGCCTGCACTGGCCGTTACGGCCGCACTGGTGGGCATACCGTTTGTGCTGACCGGGGTGGCCAATCTGCGACTCAAAGAGAGCGACCGCATTGAAGCCGTGCAGCGCAACCTGCGTCAGCTTGGTATCATAACTCAGGCCGGAGCAGACGTGCTGAGCTGGGAAGGCGAGCGCATGCCCATAGCCGAATTGCCAGTCATCGACCCCGTGGGCGACCATCGTATTGCCATGGCTTTTGCCGCCGTGGCCGTGTATCTGCCCGGCATGGTTATCAACGACTGCGAAGTGGTGGAGAAATCCTACCCGGGTTTCTTTGACGACCTGCGCGACGCCGGATTTACATTTGCCGACCCCTCCGACCCTCTTCCCGAGCCTGAACCCGAAGCATGATAGTGGCGTTATACATACTGCTGGCCCTCGTGGGCGTGGGCGGCTTGCTCTATGCCACCCGTCGCTGGCACTCGGTGCCCAAGGAGGGCATAGAAGCCCATGTACACGCCGCCGAGCCCGAAGAGTGCTGCGGACAGCATGCCACCTGCGAGCGCGACTCGCTCTTGGCTGCCATGAGTAGTGATGTGGAGTATTTCGATGACGAAGACCTCGACGACTTTCGCGGCCGGGAGCCTCAGTCCTATACAGAGGCCGAGTCGGAGAGGTTTCGCGACGTGCTCCTCACCCTGTTGCCTCACGATGTGGCGCCATGGGCCCGCTCGCTGCAACTGCGCGGTATAGAACTCCCCACCGACGTGCGCGACGAGTTGCTGATGCTCGTTGCCGACAATAGACAAAGTAATGTTACAACTGTTTGAATACCAATTTTTTATTTATGCTGTAATAGGCGTGGTGCTCATTAGCGTGGGCGCTGCTGTGATAGGCACCTATATCATCACCAAGCGCCTGGTGGCCATATCGGGCGGTGTGACCCATGCCTGCTTCGGCGGCCTTGGATTAGGCTATTATCTGGGTATGAATCCCGTGGTGATGGCGGCAGTGTTTGCCATCGGTTCGTCGCTGGGCGTGGAATGGGCCTCCTCGCGGTTCAGACTGCGCGAAGACTCAGCCATAGCTGTTATATGGGCCCTGGGCATGGCTATAGGCGTGCTTTTTGTGTTTATGAGTCCCGGCTATGTACCCGAGCTCAATTCATTCCTCTTCGGCAACGTGCTCACCATCTCGCGGGGCGACTTGTGGGCCTTCGCGATATTTACAGCCGTGCTGCTGGCCTTCTATGCGTGGAAATACAAGCAGATAGTGGCCTGTGCCTTCGACATGGACTTTGCGCGTGTCATGGGGCTACCCACGCGGTTTATAAACTACACCATGACGGTCTTTGTGGCCGTGTGCATAGTGCTCACAATCCGACTTGTGGGCGTGATGCTGCTCATGGCCATGCTGTCGCTGCCCATCATGACGGCCGAGATATTTGCACGTCGCTACGGAACGCTTATGCTGGTGTCGGTGGGTGTGTCGCTGGTGTGCTCGCTGGGCGGCCTGCTGGCGGGAGCCATGGCCGATGTGCCTTGCTCGGCATTTATAGTGCTTATCAACGCGGCTGTGTTCATAGCCGCCAAGGTGTTGAAAGCGGTACTCAGATAGTTTTCTTCGTTTTTGACAGCAGAGTGACGGCCAGGGGGTCTTTAAGGGCCACAATGGCTACGAGATACACTGCCATGCCGCTTGCCACGCCGCCTATGAGCTGCAGTATGGGAGCAATGTCGAGCCACAGCCAGGGCAGTACGACAGGCATCATAAGAATACACCCCAACAGGTAGTTGCGTAACTTAAGGTCGCGCCATCCGAAGGGGAAGAACTTGTGGCCAAAGGCAATCTGCAACCCAAGGGCGGTAAACTCGGCGATAGTGGTGGCCACCGACGCGCCCACAGCCCCGTATGTGGGTATGAGCACGAGATTGAGCACGGCGCTTACCACAAGGCCGGCCGTCATGCTCCACACCATTAGTTTTATCTTGCCGAGAGCATAGAGCAGCTGTATGCCAAGTACGTTGCCCAGGGCCACGGCCATAATGAAGGGCGTGTTGACCAGCATTACGGGTATAGAGGGGGTGTAGTCGTCGCCGCAGAACACCATGATTACGGGTCTTACAAGCAGTGTTACGCCCACAGCCATGGGCAGCGTGATGCCAATCATGTAATTGAGCGAGTCGGTTATTACAGCCTTGAACTCGTCGTGGCGGCCTGCTCCGAGCAGGTTGGAACAGCGGGGCAGCAGTACGGTGCTGGCCGATGTGACGAGGTTGATGATTATCTGCGGGATGCGCAATCCGGCCACAAGAAAGCCCACCTGACGGTCACCGCTCATGAACCCGAGTATCACCTGATTGAGCTGCACGTAAATGGTGGATATGAGTGTGAACATAAACACCTGCACTGCCGGACCAAGATGACGCAGGATGGATATCTGGCGCCATGCAATAGCTTTGAGATTGAGACACTTGCGCAGATGAATGAAGTTGAGCAGATTGTTGCCCACGGAGATGCCCACGAGTGTGAAGCCGTAAGGAATAATGTCGGCCGGGGTTTTGACAAAGATAAATATTGCGGCCGTGCACAGAGCTTTGACCACGAGGCTGCGCACGGTGATGAATTCAAAGTCTTCGATGGCCATGTAGAACCAGTTGACGCCCACAGCGTTGAACAGGATGCCTGCGCTGAGTACATAAAACAAAGCCTTGTGAGCGCTGATTTGGGGCACGAAAGTGGCAAGAATCCACACCATGGCGTAGCCCAGCAGGCACAGGGCAAAGCTGGCACCGAGCATCTCGACGGTGAGATGGTCGCGGTCGCGCAGATTGTCGCGTACACGGGCCACCTCCTTCATACCGTACATTGGTATGCCGAGGCTGGTGAGCAGTATAAGGTAGTTGATTATTGAATTTTGGAAATTGACAATGCCGATACCCTCGGGCATGAGGATTCGGGCAACGTAGGGAAATGAAAACAGCGGAAACACAAGGCTTGCCACAGTGTTTATGCCGTTGAGTATGAGGTTTTTCTTTACTGAGGCCATGCTTTAAATTTAAAGTAGCTGCATTGGTCGTAACGGCCAACGCAGCTACTGTATGGGGAGATTGCTTAGAACAGCTTTTCGGGGTAGGTGCCGTCGGCGTGGAGCGAAGCGAGCTTTTCAACCACACCGTCGCGGTCGGCAGCGTAGGTCACGCCAAACCAGCGCGAGTCGGTGTCGAGCACCTTAACGGTGGCTTCACCGTTCTTGATGAGGGTGTCGATACAGAGGGGGATGAAGAATTCGGCCTTGGGGGTGTTGATGTCCTTGTCGAGGAACTTGCGGAATTCGCGGTCGCTGAATTCGAAGTAGTCGGGAGTAAAGCCCCAGAGGTTCATCGACACGGGAGTGTTGGGGCAGAGGGTCTGCAGCTCGCCGTTTTCATCGGTGAAAGTGATGTTGTGGTTTTCGTCATAAGAGATAGCAGTGCGTTCCACAACGTCGGTGAGGAGGCCATCCTTGGTGGCGCACACACCGCGGGCCACAGAGCCGTTTTCGGTCATGGTGTTGCCCACGCGGAAGCCCACCATGGAGTAGTCGCCCTTGCGGTCGCGGGGACGCATGAGGTCTTCGGCAACCACGCGGAAAGCGTCGCGGCCGTAGAAGTCGTCGGCGTTGATTACGGCAAAGGGAGTGTCGATGGCTTCAGCGCCCATGAGCACGGCGTGGTTGGTGCCCCAGGGTTTGGCGCGGTCGGCGGGACATGTGTAGCCTTCGGGGAGCTTGTCGGTGCTCTGGAACACAACGGTAACGGGCACGTGGCCTTCGTATTTGGAGAGGATCTTTTCGCGGAAGTCCTGTTCGAAGTCTTTGCGGATCACGAAGCACACCTGACCGAAGCCGGCCTGGATGGCGTCGTAGATGGAGTAGTCCATGATTGTCTCGCCGTGGGGGCCGAGACCGTCGAGCTGCTTGAGGCCGCCGTAGCGCGAGCCCATACCTGCAGCGAGAACGAAGAGTGTAGGTTTCATAACTGATTGGTAAAAAAACTTTGGTTTTACTTAATTGTTAGCGAAATGATGCTCATGGCGGGCATGTCGACGGTGAGAGTATTGCCTTTGATCTTGGCGCCTTTGAAGCTTGCGGGCTTCACGGTGTCGGGGTGGTCGAAGGTGTTCATGGCGTGCATGTCCTTGGCGGTGAGTATTTCGGCATCGGTTACTTTGGGCTTTTTGATGCCGAGGGGAGCGAGGTCGATGGTCACTTTGTGGCCTTCCTTGAGCATGGGGTTGGTGAGGGCAATGGTCACGTTGCCTGCGGCTGTGCGGGTGGCAGTGGCGCCGAGGGCGGGTACGGGACGGTCTTTGCGGTCGCGCATCACGTCACAATTCACGTCGAGGGGTATGTTGGCCGCGCCCTGGTGGGGGGTATACATGCGGAATACGTGGTATGTGGGCGAGAGGAAGAATTTATCGCCCTTGGTATACCACATGGTCTGGAGCACGTTGGCCAGCTGAGCTATATTGGCCATACGGATGCGGTCGGCGTGGTTGTGGAATATGTTGAGGGTGAGAGCGGCCACCATGGCGTCGCGCATGGTGTTCTGCTGCAGGAGGTGGCCGGGTGTTGAGCCGGGTTCTTCGTCAAACCATGTGCCCCATTCGTCGACCATGAGGCCCACTTTCTTCTTGGGGTCAAACTGATCCATTATGGCAATGTGGCGGTGGAGCACTGTGTCGATACCCAGAGCCTTGCCGATGGTGGTGTAGTAGTCGGTTTCGTCAAACTGTGTTGCCGAGCCTTTTTTGCCCCAGCTGTCCACGGTGTAGTAGTGGAGCGAGAGGCCGTCCATGCGTCCGCGACCGATGCGTTCCATGAGCACCTTGGTCCAATTGTAGTCGTAGTCGCTTGCGCCCGATGCGATGCGGAAGAGCTTGTTGCCGGGTTGGTCGCGCATGTAGGTGGAGTAGCGGCGATAGTTGTCGGCGTAGTATTCGGGGCGCATATTGCCGCCGCAGCCCCACGATTCGTTGCCTATGCCGGTGTATTTAAGCTTCCAGGGCTCCTTGCGGCCGTTGGCGGCGCGTTCGCGGGCCAGAGGGCCGTTGGGTGCGGTTACATACTCAATCCATTGGGCGGCTTCCTGCACGGTGCCGCTGCCGATGTTGACCGACAGGTATGGCTGAATGCCGGTGAGCTCGCAGAGGTCGAAAAATTCGTGGGTGCCAAATGAATTGTCCTCCACGGTGCCACCCCAGTTGTTGTTGACGAGGGTGGGGCGCTTGGCGGGGTCGCCTATGCCGTCGCGCCAGTGATAGTCGTCGGCAAAGCAGCCGCCGGGCCATCGGAGCACGGGCACTTTGAGGTCGCGCAGAGCCTTGAGGGCATCGTTGCGATAGCCGTTGGTGTTGGGGATGGGCGAATTTTTGCCCACCCAGATGCCTTCGTACACGCATGCACCGAGATGCTCGGCAAACTGGCCGTAGATTTCGGGAAGCACGGTGTCGGGCTTTTCCGAGGGCTTCAAAACGACATCAATGGCCGCGGCGCTGGCAGTGAATGCCGAGCCGAGGGCCATCGATGCTATGATGAGTGATTTAAAAGTCATGGTTTGTCAACTAATAGCTAAAATAGCCGTAATTGGCTATTTTAGCTATTAGTTATGTGAGGATTATTCTTCGTACTTGCGTGCGCCGTCGCTGATCACCACTTCGTACACCTTGGGTTCGTGGCCGTACTTTTCGTTGAACTTGGCCTTGGCGGTGGCGATGAAGTTGTCGAGGAGCTCGTTCTTGACGAGGTTGATGGTGCAGCCGCCGAAGCCGCCACCCATGATGCGGGAGCCTGTTACGCCACATTCCTTGGCCACGTCGTTGAGGAAGTCGAGTTCTTCGCAGCTCACTTCGTAGTCCTTGGAGAGGCCGGCGTGGGTGGCATACATGCACTGACCCACAGTGTCGTAGTCGCCGCGTACGAGAGCGTCGCACACGTCGAGCACGCGCTGCTTTTCTTCGATTACAAACTTGGCGCGGAAGTAGTCTTCGGCGGTGATGTCGGTCTTAACGGCGTCGAGCATTTCCATGGAGGCGTCGCGGAGGGTTTCGAGGCCGAGACGCTTGGCTACGCGTTCGCAGCTTGCGCGACGCTTGTTGTAGGGAGAGTCGGCGAGTTCGTGCTTCACAACCGAGTCAACGAGCACGAGGGTGTAGCCTTCGGGGTTGAAGGGGAAGTATTCGAATTCCATGGAGCGGCAGTCGAGGCGCATGAGGTGGCCTTTCTTGCCAAATACGCTGGCAAACTGGTCCATGATGCCGCAGTTTACGCCGCAGTAGTTGTGCTCGGTGCTCTGACCGATGCGGGCGAGCTCAAACTTGTCGATGCTGTTCTGGTTGTAGAGGTCGTTGAGAGCGTAGGCAAAGCAGGATTCGAGGGCGGCCGAGCTGGAGAGGCCGGCGCCGAGGGGTACGTTGCCTGCAAATACTGCGTCGAAGCCTTCTACCTTGCCACCGCGCTTCTGGATTTCGCGAGCCACACCAAAGATGTAGCGAGCCCACGACTGTTCGGGAGCGTCGGCTTCGTTAAGGCCGAATTCGGCATAGTCGTTGATGTCGATGGAGTAAACGCGCACTTTATCGGTGCCGTTGGGGCGGATTTCGGCGGCAATTACTTTGTCGATAGCGCCGGGGAACACGAAGCCGCCGTTGTAGTCGGTGTGTTCGCCTATGAGGTTGATACGGCCGGCCGAGGCGTAGAGGGTGCCTTCGCCGCCGAAACGTTTTTCAAATTCGTTGTGGATCTTGGTTTTCATGATTTTATGATTGGATTAAAGTTTATTTTGATTGATTTTTGCAAAGTTAATTAAAATTGCGCTAATATTCGATTTTTTATCGGCGAAAAATTAACTAATTTGGCCGAAATCGTTATTTCACAGGCACGGAGAGCACGCATGCAGGCTGCGGACCGAGGTTGGTGGTGCGCTCGCCGTCGCCCTGTGCACAGCGTTGCACGTAGATGTCGAGCGGGCCGCCGGAGTGCCACAGACCATAGTCGAGCGAGGGTTCCCATGCTCCCACGCTGTGTGTGGTGAGGTCGGTCACCTGCCAGGGTGCGTCGGGGGCGTGGCGATAGGCCATGCTGACGCGCGAGCCGCGCTCGGCGTCGCGGAACACATAGTAGGTGCGGCCGTTGCGCGACACCAGTCGGGGACGCGACATGGGTATCATCTTGGTGCCTCCGCCCGAGAGCGAAAATGGTTCAGAGCGGCGGTATACGGTGCTCATGCGCCATTGATTGCCGTCGTGCTCCACGAGACGGTAGGTTGGTATGGAGTCGGCCTGCTCGCGCCAGTAGGTGGCTATCATGGGACGGCCCTCGGAAGTGGTGGTCATAGAGGTTTGGTTGATGAGCTCGGACTTCTGAGGGATGGGCCATGCTACTTCGGCTGTCTCGGCTGTGATTGGAAGGGAGTAGGGGGTGCCGTCGCTGCGCTGCCATGTGAGGCCGCCGTCGAGCGAGCGTGCGTAGCACAGGTCGTGGTTGGTTTCGACCATCCAGGTTTCGCGCCACACCCACGAGAGGTGTATTGTGCCGTCGGGAGCCACGCACAGCTGCCAGTAGGCGTTGCGTTGCTTTTGGCCGTCGAGCAACACGTCGTGCAGGCGCTCCCACTTGGCTGTAGCGGGGTCGTAGACGTTGAGCACCATGTTGCCGCCGCCGGAGAAGCCTGAGCGGTACACGAACAGGAGTTTGCCGGAGGACAGAGGATAGAATTCGGGATAGGTCACGTCGGCTTCGTTACGACCCACCATGGGCTGGAGTGGTCCGAGAGTGAGCGAGCCCGGAGCCACCGAGCGGGCGTAGTGCAGGGGATGTCCGTGGTGGTCGAAGGCCACGTGGAGGTAGCCTTGGGAGTCGATGCCGAGCGATATGATGTTGTGGCCGTCGCGCACGTTGCCGGTGTAGGGGGTGTGTTCCACGGTCCAGTTGTCGGTGCCGAGGGGGCGCTTGGCGAGGGTAACGTGACCCTCAGGGTCGTAGAACGAAGCATATTGCCAGCCACCGTGTGAGGCCACCGAGGATGCACGAAACACGGCTGCGTTGACCGACGTGGCCGCGTAGGCCGAGTCGATGGGGCTGAGCTTCGCGTCGAAGTCGCTCGCCGAGGCTGAGAAAGCTGTTGCGACGGCGAGTATGAGTGTGGGAAATTTGGTCATAGATAAGGTCGTCAGGGCCAATAAGGTCCTTAAGGATGGACCTTAAGGACCTTATTGAAGGGGTTTTATTGCAACTGGAGGTATGTCACCTTGTCCATGTCGCCGTAGTCGAGGTTTTCGCCTCCCATGCCCCAGATGAACATGTAGTTGGAGGTACCGGCGGCACTGTGTATGGACCATTCAGGGCTCATTACGGCCTGCTCGTTGTGGAGCCATACGAGGCGGTTTTCCTGGGGCTCGCCCATGAGGTGGCAGATTGCGTTGCCCTGGGGCACGTTGAAGTAGAAATACACTTCGACGCGGCGGTCGTGCGAGTGGGCTGGCATGGTGTTCCACACACTGCCGGGCTTGAGCTCGGTGAGGCCCATCTGCAGCTGGCAGGGACCTTCCTGGAGTACGTTGGCCACGATGAGCTGGTTGATGACGCGAGCGTTGGATTCTTCCATCTTGCCGGCGCTGAATGAGTTGGCCTTAATCGAGCCCTTGCGGCCGTCGATGGTGACGAGCTGTGTCTTGTAGGCGGTGTGGGCCGGAGTGGAATTGAGGTAGAAGCGGGCGGGGTTGGCGCTGTCCTTGGAGGTGAAAGTCACTTCCTTGTTGCCGCGGCCCACGTAGAGGGCGTCTTTGAAGTGGAGTTCGTACTGCTTGCCGTCGACGGTCACTATGCCGTCGCCGCCCACGTTGATAACACCGAGCTCGCGGCGTTCGAGGAAGTAGGACGCTTTGAGGGGGTCGATGGTTTCGAGCTTAACGGTTTGGCCCACAGGTACCACTCCGCCGTATACGATGCGGTCGTACATGGAATAGGTGAGGTTGATTTTGTTTTCTTCCATCACCTTGGGCATAACGAAGTGTGAGCGAAGTTTCTGTGTGTCGTAGCCCTTGAAGTCGTCGGGGTGCACGGCGCGCAGCATTGAGTAGGATGTCTGAGCCTGAGCTGAGAGAGCCATGACGGCGAGGCCGATGGCAGCTATAATTTTTTTCATTATTCTGTGGCTTGAAGTTTGGTTGAATTCTTTTCAACCATTAATTTCTGATTTTTTACGATGAGCATGCGGTTCCACCACATCATGCCCATGGAAATGAGCACGAGTATGCCTGCGCCCACCCATTTGAGATTGATGGAGCACTGGTAGATGAGCCATGCAAGGGGGCTGGAGGCGAAGTCGAGGCTGCCGCCGTCGAAGCCGTCGGGGATGGCCACGGCAGCGTCGCCGGTTGCGGCAAATACGTCCTTGGCGGCGAGGGTGAATGCGCCGGCGAGGTAGGTCACCGAGTAGAGACCGATGACGAGCACTACGAGGCCGATGATGAAGGTCTTAACCACATTGCCTTTGGTGAAGGGCAGTACGAGGGGGAAAATGTAGAACATGCCGGCCAGTGAAGCGAGGGGCAGGAACTGGTTGCCGGGCAGTACTACGGCCAGCAGCAGGGTGACGGGGATGAGCAGGAGCGAAACCACGAGGGTGGTGGGGTGGCCGATGACCAGTGCTGGGCTCATGCCGATGTTGAGACCCTCGGCGCCCTTGAACTTGCGGGCAATGAGGGCGCGGGTGGCGTCGCTGATGGGCTTGAGGCCTTCGATAAAGAGCACTGTGACGCGGGGAATGAGTTCCATCACTGCACCCATCTTGATGCCCAAGCCGAGGATGTAGGGAATCTTGTCGACAATCTCGGCGGTGCTGTTGCAGGTGAGGCAGCCTATAATCACGCCCACCACAACGCCCAGGAAGAGGGGCTCGCCGAGCAGGCCGAATTTCTTCTTCATACCCTCGGCGTCGATTTCGAGCTTGTCCATGCCGGGTACCTTGTCGAGACCCTTGTTGATGGCCCAGGCAAAGGGCACAAATCCTGCACAGAAAGGCTGGGGAATGGAGATGCCGTCCATATCCTTGTAGAAGCCTTGAAACTTCTTGGCAGTCATGTCGGCCAGCACCAGGGTGATGATGTAGCACACGATGGCGGCAAAGAAGCCCCATGCGAGCGAGTCGGAGGCAAAGTATACCACGGCGCCTATGAAGGCAAAGTGCCAGTAGTTCCACAGGTCGATGTTGACGGTGCGGGTGGCGCGGGTGAGGAGCATGAGGAGGTTGACACCCAGGCACACGGGGATGATGAAGGCACCCACGGCGGTGTTGTAGGCCACGGCAGCGGCGGCGGGCCAGCCCATGTCGAACACCTTGAGTTGCAGGTCATAGATTTCGACCACTTTGTTGAGCGCGGGACCCAGTGCCGAGGTGAGCAGGGCGGTTACAATCGACAGGCCCACGAAGCCTACGCCCACCTTGAGGCCGGCCTTGAGGGCGTCGCTGAGCTTGATGCCTATACAGAGTCCGAGCACGGTGAAGATGATGGGCATCATCACCGCCGCGCCCAGTCCTATGATGTAAGAGAAAACACTTTCCATTAAACTGATTGGTTTTTAAAGCGGTATCCGGAGCAGCCGTGCGGTCGCCCCGGATACTGTTTATATAGAATTGTGATTAGCTGGGCTGTTTGCCGATGTAGGCAAGGATACCGCCGTCAACATAGAGCACGTGGCCGTTGACGAAGTTGGAAGCTTCCGATGCGAGGAACACGGCGGGACCCATGAGGTCTTCGGGAGTGCCCCAGCGAGCGGCGGGAGTCTTGGCGATGATGAACGAGTCGAAGGGGTGACGCGAGCCGTCGGGCTGGCGTTCGCGCAGGGGAGCGGTCTGTTCGGTGGCAATGTAGCCCGGGCCGATGCCGTTGCACTGGATGTTGTGTTCGCCGTATTCGGAGCAGATGTTGCGGGTGAGCATCTTGAGGCCGCCCTTGGCAGCTGCATAGGCGCTAACGGTTTCGCGACCGAGTTCGCTCATCATCGAGCAGATGTTGATGATCTTGCCGTGGCCCTTCTTGATCATGCCGGGGATGACAGCCTTGGCACAGATGAACGGACCGATGAGGTCGATGTCGACAACCTGACGGAAGGCTTCAACGCTCATTTCGTGCATGGGAATGCGGCGGATGATGCCGGCGTTGTTTACGAGAATGTCTACACCGCCCATAGTGGCTTCGATGTCGTCGATCATAGCCTTTACAGACTCTTCGTTGGTCACGTCGCAGATGTAGCCTTTGGCGTCGATGCCGAGCTCTTTGTAGGCAGCGTAGCCGCGGTCGACGAGTTCCTGGTTGATGTTGTTGAACACGATTTTAGCACCGGCTTCGGCAAATGCCTGGGCAATAGCCAGACCGATGCCGTAAACGGCTCCGGTAACGAGAGCAACTTTGCCCTCAAGCGAAAAGTTTACCATGATAATATTGATTTATAAGTTATTGCAAATTTAATTTATTTCAAATTGGATTAATCTTTAGGGATTGAGGCCATCACTATCTGCGCTTCCTTATTGTCGCGCGGATGGATGTCGACATATTCCATATCGGCCGGAATCAGCACCGTGGTGCCTCTGGGCACGAGGGTGATGGCACTGTCGGGAGCCACCAGTGCCACGTTGCCCTTTATGGCGGTGAGGGTGGTGAACGACTCGCCCTTGGGCATGTCGAGGCGTCCGGGCCGGTCGGTGGTGAGGAGAGTTGTACCGAAGAAGGGACAGCATTCAAGTATGAGCTCCTTGCCCATAAGAGGCTTGAAGTTATTGACCTTCATGTCGGTATCGGCATAGTTTATGGCGTCGATGCTCTCGTCGAGGTGCAGCTGGCGGGGATTGCCGGCGGCATCGCGGCGGTCGTAGTCGTAGATGCGGTAGGTGATGTCGCTCGACTCTTGGATTTCGAGCACAAAGTTGCCCTTGCCTATGGCGTGCACACGGCCTGCGGGCAGGAAAAACACGTCGTAGGGCTTGGGGTAGAACTTGTTGAGAGTCGAGACGATGGTGTTGTCGGCCACGCGTGCGCGGAACTCATCGGGTGTGAGCTGCTGTTTGAAGCCGGCATAGAGGTATGCCCCGGGAGCAGGGTCGACACTGAGCCACATCTCTGTCTTGCCCAGTGAGTTGTGGCGCTTGGCGGCGAGGTCGTCGTCGGGATGTACCTGTATCGAAAGGTCGTCGTTGGAGTCGATAAATTTGATGAGCAGGGGGAACTTTGCGCCAAAGTGCTTCACTACACGCTTGCCGAGCACCGCTTCGGGATTCATGCCGATGACTTCGGTGAGTGTTTTGCCCTTGAGGGTGCCTTCGCACACCACGCTCTCGCTGCCGGGCACGGCCGACACTTCCCAGCTTTCGCCCACAGTGTCGCAATCGTAGTCCACGCCCTTGAAGGCGGCAATGCGCTTGCCGCCCCATATTACTGATTTGAATATATTGTCAAACTTCAGGATGGGAAACTTCATGGCTCAGGCGTTCTTGTCGATTTGAGTAAGGGCATAGATGTAGGCACCGATAGAAATGGCCTTGGACGCACCCAGTTTGGACACGGCAATGCCAGTGCGCTTCATGGGGTCGTAAGTCACGGTTTCATCGTATCCGTACACCTTGATGGGCTTGGAATTGCCCTTCACAAACTTTTCAAACTGCTCGGGGTCGTCGAGGTCGAACACCTCCATCTGCACACGCTGCACACAGTCGCCTCCGAGAGTCTTGATTTTTGAGCGCAGTTCGCGCAGCAGGGCGGGCTTGATATATTTGAAAGCACCGGTCACGCCGCCACCCACCACAATGAGCGAGTCGGTGAGAGTCACAGCGCTGGCAAAGGCATTGCCGGTCACCTCGCCAAAGAGCTCAAACGCCTTGCGTGCAGCCTCGGCATTGCCTTCCATGGTGCCCTCGGCAATCTTGAAGAGGTCGTAAGGCTCCAATCCATGGTCGGGGTTGCCGGTGAGTCGGCCATACTCGCGCTTGAGTGCACGAATCGACGAGCCTTCTTCCACAATCACATCGGGCATGAGCTTGTGTGGCAGGCAGAAAGTCTCCACACAGCAATTGTTGCCAAGGTTGAGCTCGCCGTTTATCACCTCGCCGATACCCAGGCCGGTACCAAAGGTATAGCCCAGCATATTCACATACTTGCGCTCGCCGCCCATGGCAGCCACGCGCTCGTTGATTTCGGGCAGAGCGCCACCCATAGCCTCGCCAAAGGCAAAGAGGTCGCCGTCATTATTAATGTATACAGGCAGGCCAAATTTGCGGCTGAGGAACGGGCCCAGGGCCACGCCCTCGCGGAACGACGGGAAGTTGGGCAGATAGCCACCTATTATACCGGCACGATAGTCGGCCGGGCCGGGAAATGCAAAGCTGATGGCCACGGGCTGCTCGGGCAGCTGGGCAATCACTTCCTCAAAACCACGTACCATCGTGGCAAGACACAAATCGAGATCGTGTGAGTTGGAAGGATAGGTTATGGGGTCGATAATAAAATCGTAGCCACGCATAGCGCTGAACACAAGGTTAGTGCCGCCGGCATCGAGGGTTATTACTATTCGGTTATCGCTCTTGTACATGGTAAGGTAAACGGTTTATAGGATTAGAGGTCCATGTGTTTTACTATGTCTTGCAAAATTACAACAAATAACCCATATAGCCAAATTTAATTTTTGTGACGGTAGATATAAGAAATGTTAAGTTAAAAAATATTAAAAATCATACTGATAAGGCTGATATTTGAGTCATTTAACCATAATTAATTGCATAAGCGGGGATTTTTTTGTAATTTTGCACAACTTCAACGAGTTGGAGGAGGCCACTGTGGCTTCCTCCTTTGTTTTAGATAAACACACAAATCTGCAATTATGATTGACAAGCAATTACTTACTAAAACCGTAGAAGAGGCCTCGGCAGGCACAGATGCATTTGTAGTAGATGTGCGCGTGTCGCCGTCCAACGAAATCGTTGTCGAGATTGATTCGCCCACAGGCGTCGACATCGACACCTGCGCAGCCATCACCCGCAAAATCGAATCGGTATTTGACCGCGATGTCGAAGACTACGAACTCGAAGTGGGCTCGGCAGGCCTCACAGCCCCCTTCAAGGTGCGCGGTCAGTATGAAAAAAATATAGGCAACGAAGTGGAAGTGGTGACCCGCGACGGTCGCAAGATAAAGGGCATACTCAAGAGCCTGGCATCTGACAGCGACGACTTCACAGTGGCCGTTCCCACCAAGGTCAAGGCCGAGGGTGCCAAGCGTCCCACCGTGGTCGACGTCGACACCGTGCTCAGCCCCGCCGACTGCAAGTCAGTCAAATACGTTATAAATTTCAAATAACCCCATATACCCCATCATCCGTTTTTCCCCATGGCAAGAAAAGAGGAAACCCCAAATATGGTCGAGCAGTTTGCCGACTTCAAGGAGCATAAAAACATCGACAAGACCACGATGATCAACGTGCTCGAAGAATCGTTCCGCAACGTGCTCGGCAAGATGTTCGGCACCGACGAAAATCTCGACGTGATACTCAACCCCGACAAGGGCGACGTGCAGATATTCCAGAATCTCACCGTGGTGCCCGACGGCGAGGTACAGAACCCCAACCTCGAAATATCGCTCAGCGACGCCCGCGCCGACAACGACCCCGAAGCCGAAATCGGCGAAGAGCACACCAAGGAAATATTCTTCGAAAAGTTTGGCCGCCGCGCTATCCTCACTCTGCGCCAAACCCTCCAGTCCAAGATACTCGACCTGCACAAGGAGGCTGTATATGCAAAGTTCAAAGAACGCGAAGGCGAGCTCGTAACAGGCGAAGTGTACCAGACATGGTCGCGTGAAACCCTCCTGCTCGACGACGACAAGAACGAGCTTCTCCTCCCCAAGCACGAAGCCATCCCCGGCGATGTGTTCCGCAAGGGCGAAACCATCCGCGCCGTGATTTCGGCTGTTGACAACAAGAACAACAACCCCAAAATCACCGTATCGCGCACCAGCAACGAATTCCTGCGTCGCCTCTTCGAGCTCGAAGTGCCCGAAATACACGACGGCCTCATCAGCATCCGCGCCATTGCCCGCATCCCTGGCGAGCGAGCCAAGATAGCCGTTGAGTCCTACGACGACCGCATCGACCCCGTAGGTGCCTGCGTGGGTGTGAAAGGCTCGCGCATACACGGCATCGTGCACGAACTGCACAACGAAAACATCGACGTGATAAACTACACCTCCAACCCCTCCCTGTTCATACAGCGTGCCCTCTCGCCCGCCCGCATCAACAGCATCCGCATCGACGAGGAAGAAAAGAAGGCCGAGGTATATCTGCGTCCCGAAGAAGTGTCGCTTGCCATCGGTAAGGGCGGCCTCAACATCAAGCTCGCCTCGATGCTTACAGGCTATGTAATCGACGTGTACCGCGAGACCGATGAAAACACCCAGGTGGAAGAAGACATCTACCTCGACGAATTCAAGGACGAAATCGACGAATGGGTAATCGAAGCGCTCAAGAACATTGGTTGCCTCACAGCCATGAGCGTGCTCAAGGCACCCCGCGAAATGCTCGTGGAACGTGCCGACCTCGAAGAAGACACCGTAGATCACGTGATCGAAGTGCTTCGCGCCGAGTTCGAAGACTAATCCCGCTCATCCCCACTCCTCTCTCCTATACAATTAACCCCAGTAAAAAACATTAACCCAATATATGGCGAAAACAAAAATCAGCACTATTGCAAAGGATATGAACGTGGCCCTCAACACCGTGTTCAGCTTCCTGAGCGAAAAAGGCATCAGCATCGACGAAAATCCCAACACCCGTGTTGACGACGACGTCGTAAAGCTGCTGGTGAGCCATTTTCAGCCCGACAAAGACACAAAACAGCGCCCGGCCCCAGCGCCGCGCCGCCAGCCGGCCCCTCCCGCCGCCGCTACTACAACTCCCGCAGCCCCCGCACCCGCCGCACCCGCTGAATCGCAGCCCTCGGCTGCGAACGATTCGCCATCGCAAGGGCTCCGTATTTTAGGCAAGATACAGCTCGACTCCAAGGGCAATCCCGTGGCACCCAAGCCCGAACAGCCCAAGGCAGTAGAACAGCCCAAGCCCGCAACCCCCGCAACCAAATCAGAAAAGTCCGAACCAATAATGCCCACAAAGCCCACAAAGTCCGAATCAAAGCCGGAACAGCCCAAGACACGTCCGGCAACCGCCGCTCCCGCCCCCAAGGCCGAGCATAAACCCGAAGCACCCCGCAAGCCCGAAACCCCGGCTGCAAAGCCCGAGGCTCCCACAGCGGCCGAAACCGAAATCTTCGCTCCTTCGGCCCCCAAGCCTGCAGTGTCGCTCAATATCGTAGGCAAAATCGACCTTGATGCCCTCAACCAGACCACCCGTCCCAAAAAGAAGGGCAAGGACGACCGCCGCGGCGGCAGCAACAAGGGCGCGGCTCAAGGCGCAGGCCAGGCTGGCGACGGCGCTCGCAAGAAGCGTCAGCGCATTGGCAAGGACAAAGTCGACATCGAAAAGGCAGCACGCCAGGCCGGTGAAGGCGAGTCGAAAGGTCGCAACCACGGTAACGGCCAGGGCGGCAACCAGGGCGGCAACCAGGGCGGTCAGGGCGGTCGCGGTCGCGACGGCCAGGGCGGCGGTGGCCGCAATCAGGGCGGTCGCAATCAAGGTGGCCGCAATCAGCAGCCCCAGCGTCGTCCAGCTCCCGCACCCGAAGTTACCGACGAAGATGTATCAAAGCAGGTAAAGGAAACCCTCGCACGTCTCACCGCCAAGGAAAAGGGCCTAAAGAAAGGCGCCAAGTGGCGTAAGGAGAAGCGCGAAGCTGCCTCCGAACGTCAGCGCGAAGCATTTGCAGCCGAATCGGCCGAAAGCAAGATTCTGAAACTTACCGAGTTCGTTACCGCCAACGACCTCGCCGTGATGATGAACGTGCCCGTCAACCAGGTAATCGGTACCTGCATGAGCCTCGGTGTAATGGTATCGATCAACCAGCGTCTCGATGCCGAAACCATCAATATCGTGGCCGACGAATTCGGCTACCGCACAGAGTATGTATCGGCCGAAGTTGCCGACGCAATCGCCGTTGAAGAAGACTCCGAAGAAGATCTCGTTGCCCGTCCGCCCATCGTGACTGTCATGGGCCACGTCGACCACGGTAAGACATCGCTCCTCGACTACATCCGCAACGCCAACGTAATTGCGGGTGAAGCAGGTGGCATCACACAGCACATCGGTTCATATTCCGTGACACTTGCCGACGGCCGCCAGATCACATTCCTCGACACCCCAGGTCACGAAGCGTTCACCGCAATGCGTGCCCGCGGTGCCAAGGTCACCGACCTCTGTATCATCATCGTTGCCGCCGACGATAATGTAATGCCCCAGACCGTCGAAGCCATCAACCACGCTGCAGCTGCAGGCGTACCCATGATATTTGCCATCAACAAGATCGACAAGCCCCACGCCAATCCCGAAAAGATCAAGGAAACCCTTGCCTCGATGAACTATCTCGTCGAAGACTGGGGCGGCAAGTATCAGAGCCAGGACATTTCGGCCAAGAAAGGCATAGGTGTCGACGAGCTCATGGAAAAGGTGCTCCTCGAAGCAGAAATGCTCGAACTCAAGGCCAACCCCAACCGCCGCGCCGTTGGTACAATCATCGAATCGTCGCTCGACAAGGGCCGTGGTTATGTGGCCAACGTTCTCGTGCAGAACGGCACTCTCCGCATCGGCGACATTGTGCTCGCAGGCAACCACTTCGGCCGCGTTAAGGCTATGTTCAACGAACGTAACCAGCGCATCAAGGAAGCCGGTCCCGCCACTCCCGCACTCATCCTCGGCCTCAACGGCGCTCCCCAGGCAGGCGACACATTCAACGTGCTCGAAACCGAACAGGAAGCCCGCGAAATCGCATCCAAGCGCGAACAGCTGCAGCGCGAGCAGGGCCTCCGCACACAGGTGGGCCTCACACTCGAAGAACTTGCCCGCCGCAAGGCCCTCGGCAATTTCCACGAGCTCAACGTAATCGTGAAGGGCGACGTGGACGGTTCTATCGAAGCGCTCTCCGACTCGCTCATCAAGCTCTCCACCGAGGAAATTCAGGTGAACGTAATCCACAAGGCCGTAGGCGAAATATCCGAGAGCGATGTAACACTCGCATCGGCCGACGACCACACCATCATCGTGGGCTTCCAGGTGCGTCCCTCCATCGCTGCCCGCCGTGCCGCCGAGGCCAAGGGTATCCAGATACGCCTCTACTCGGTAATCTACCAGGCAATCGAAGAGGTGAAGGACGCTATGACCGGTATGCTTGCCCCCGAAATCAAGGAAGAAATCATCGGCTCGGCCGAAGTGCTCGAAACCTACCACATCTCCAAGGTGGGCACCATTGCCGGTGCAATCGTGCGTGAAGGCAAGCTCAAACGCGGCTGCCACGTGCGCCTCATCCGCGACGGTATCGTGCGCTATACCGGCGACCTCGCTTCGCTCAAACGCTTCAAGGACGACGTGAAGGAAGTAAACTCCGGCTACGACTGCGGTCTCTCAATCTCCGGATACAACGACATCAAGGTGGGCGACATCGTAGAAGGCTACGAAGAGCTCGAAGTGGCCCGTACAAGCCTTTGATAACGTTTGGCGCAGAGGGAATACCTCTAAACGCTAAAAACCATCAACGCCAAACGCAAAAAATGTCACGTATCCACATTAACATAGGATCCAACCAAGGCGACCGCCGTGCCCTGATAGGGCAGGCGGTCGCCTTGCTTTCGCGCCAGCTTGCACCTGCCCGGCTGTTGTTGTCGAGCTACATTGAGTCAGAGCCATGGGGATACGAGTCGCCGCATCCGTTTCTTAATCTTGGCGTACTCGTCATCACCGCCACTGAAGTCGAGCCACATGACGTGCTCGCGGCCACACAGGCCGTGGAGCGCGTTGTGGGCCACGGAGCGCCGCATCGCCATCCCGACGGCACCTACTGCGACCGCCCCATCGACATAGACATTATCGACATAGACCACCTGCACATCGACACTCCGCAACTCACCCTTCCCCATCCACGAGCTCACCTGCGCCCCTTTGTAACTGTCCCAATGGCAGAATTGGAAGATAAATTTGTATAATTCATAAAAATACAGTAAATTCGTGCAGATTTAAAATCAGACTTTAAATTTGCACGAATTTATGGTATATATAGAACGCAAGATAACCCCTGCGGTGCTTAGAGCGGCTGAATTTTATTCTGTAATAGTGGTAACCGGCCCGCGACAGGTGGGCAAGACCACTATGTGCCGTCATATATTTGCAGACTATAATGAGTATAATCTCGAAAACATAGCACTTCGCACAGCAGTTGAGTCAGATCCTGCAGGATTTATAGAAAGTTGCGGCCGGAATGTTATTATCGATGAGGTACAGAGACTGCCAGAACTATTATCCTATATCCAGCTCGCTGTAGACAATGATCCTCAGCGTAAATTCGTCCTTACGGGTAGCAGTAATTTCGCACTTCTCGAGTCTATCACGCAGTCGCTTGCCGGTCGTGCGGCTCTGTTCACACTTCTGCCATTCAGCCTTGAAGAACTTGGACAATACAAAGAAACGTCTACAAACAGCTTGATGGTTAATGGATTCTATCCCGGTATTGTGGTAAAGCATACACCCGTAGATTTGTTTTACAGCAACTATTATGCAACATATGTAGAGCGTGACTTGCGACAAATAAAGGAAATAACCAATCTATCGTCATTTCAGATATTTGTAAAGTTGCTTGCGGGCAGGGTGGCCACAGAGTTTAATGCGTCATCGCTGGCCACGGAGACAGGTGTGTCGTCGCCTACGATCAAAAGTTGGTTTGGCCTGTTGCAGACATCTTATATAGTATTTGCGCTTACGCCATATTATGCCAACATCTCCAAGAGGCTGTCCAAGATGCCCAAAGTGTACTTTTATGATACAGGATTGCTTTGCTTTCTTCTGGGGATAAACTCGGAGGAACAACTTGCACAGCATCCGTTGCGCGGGGCAATATTTGAGAATCTTGTTGTGTGTGAATTTCTTAAAGCGCGGTTCAATCAGGGCAAGGCTTCCAATTTGTATTTTTATCGCGAAAATTCGGGGCGTGAAGTCGATGTGCTCATAGACAATGGAATGTCCTACGACCTTTATGAAATTAAATCGTCGGCTACATTCAACAATGATTTTAAACGCAATCTTACCTATCTCAAAGATTTGATGGGAGATAAAATAAGAAAGGCAGCCGTCATCTACGACGGTATGTCTATTCCCCCCGACATATTCAATTTCAGGGCTGTCTGAGGATACAAAAATATCACATAAAGCGTGCAAATTTAAAATCAGACTTTAAATTTGCACGCTTTATATAGTATTCCAAAGACTATGGCCTGACTCTTGCAGCAAGGAAGCGGTGGCCTATGCGGCAGTAGAGGCACTTGCGTGGCTCGCAGTAGGCACGGCGCAGTTGGATGAGAGCCTGGGATGTGAAGGCGTCATCGCAGCGTATGCCGAGGTCGGTAAAGAGGCGGGTGAGCGAGTTGCGCTCTGCCGGGAGGGAATGCAGTATGTCGACGGCGGCTTCGGTCTTGGAGTCGTCGCCAAAGTGCAACCCATAGGCATAGAGCAGGGGTACCACAGTATTGATTATAAGCAAGTCGACTGTGTCGGGGCTGAATGCGTGGGGCGATATGGATGATGATGAGCCAAAGTTGTAGTGATTGAGCCAGTATCCGCCAATCTCTACACGAAACATCTCGCGGGCCTTTTCGAGCGAGTCGGCATGTGCAAATTCGCGACCGAAGTCAAAGCCGGTTGCCACCATAGCGGCCAGGGCTGCAATGCGGCGGTGGGGAAAGTTGGGCGGTCGCATGCGAGACATTTTCCACCCCATGGATTCGGGTTGCTTGAGTCCATATTTGAGGCAAAAGAATTTGAAATCGCTGCGTGCCCGGTCCATGTATTGCGCTGTGTCGGGAGCCATGGACTGGGGACAGTCGTCGAGAAATCCGGCCATGCCCAGCAGGGCTGCTTCTATCATGGTTGTATCGTTGCCGTGCTTTTTGAGCAGTTGCAGGGGTGTGGCAAAGGCTAAGCGCTCGAAGGGGTCGGAGTTGGTCGAAAAACCCAATGCGCGAGCCAGTGTGACAAATGCGGCCGCCGGCCAGTTGCCGTCGAGGCGTTGCACGGCCTGCTCTACCCGCTCCACCTTTGAATACAGGCGTTCATGACCCAGGGATGTGACCCAGTCGGTGAAGTAGAGCGGCTGCAGGTGAGTGAGGTCGGCGGCGCAGGCAAGCCCCGGCGAGGGGTTGTTGACCATGGCGTCGTATCGCTCGCGGAAGTGTGGGGTATATGCCATTCTCACCTGCGGAATCACCGATCCGTCGGGCCGGTGCACCTCGCAGTCGCTATTGCCCACCACGTGCAGCATAACGCTGTGATAGGCAGGGTCGTTGTGGTGGCCGTGCCTGTACCAGTCGGATGCTATGGTGTGTATCTCCACGTTGCCAGCCCAGTCGTGGCCGTCGATGTTGACCTTGGCGTTGAAAAAGTCGGGCCCTGCGTCGGTATTGCGCCGGCCGGGATCGATAATGCGCAGAGGCCGTCCGTCGACAGTGGAGAGTGCGCCATACTCCCAGAGACGGTGCTCCCAGAGATATTGCAACAATGCTTCGGCGGCCATGGTGCGTGGGGATTTATGTGCTGTGACTTGTTATGACAGGCGCGAGAAGCCCGGGGGCAGGGGGGAGGTGAAGTTCATGTCGCGCTTAGTCACGGGATGCACGAATCGCAGGGTCTGTGCGTGGAGGCACAGGCGGTGTATGGGCGATGTCTTGGCACCGTAGCGGCGGTCGCCGGCTATGGGGTGGCCAAGGTCTTTCATGTGCACGCGTATCTGGTTTTTGCGGCCTGTTTCGAGCTGAACTTCTACCATTGCATAGCCGCCGCGCGAGCGCAGTGTGCGATAGCGTGTCACGGCCAGCTGGCCTTCGTCCTTGTTCTTGGTCGAATACACTTCGTGCACGGAGTTTTCGGCCAGATAGCTTTCGACTGTGCCCTCGGAGGGGTCGGGGGCGCCGCCTTCCACGATGGCTATGTAGCGACGTTCGAGCACCATGTTGTTCCAGTTGTGCTGCATGGCTTCCTTGGCCTGTACGGTCTTGGCAAACATCATGAGGCCCGATGTGTGCTGGTCGAGACGATGCACGATAAATATCTTGTTGCGGGGGTCTTTGCGCTTCACGTAGTCGCGCAGTAGCCAGTAGGCGGTACCTTCGCTCTTGGTATCTGTGCCCATCGACAGCAGGCCGTAGCCTTTGTTTACCACTATAATGTCGTCGTCCTCATACACTATCTGCATGCGGGGGTTGCGGAACATCTGAAACTCGCGGCTGGTGTTGACCTTTACCGTGTCGCCGGGTTGCAGGGGTTGGTCCCACTGGCGAGTTACGGTTTGGCCCACCATTACCTGATTGTGTTTGAGATACTCCTTTACGGTGGTGCGCTTGCGGTCGGGCATGGCTTTGTAGAGGAAGTCGAGGAGCTTCTCGTCGGGGTTTTCGACCGTGAAGGTCAGTATTATATCGGGTGTGAATCGGCAGCGCTCGGCGCCGGGCTTCACAAGTCGTTGCTTGGGCATGTGTTATTAGCTGTTTTTCTTGCGACGAGAGGGCTTGGCGGGCTTTTCGTCCTGTTCCTTAACAATCTGAAGAGTGTCGGCGATGGTGAGTGCGGCGGGGTCGGTTACGGTCTTGGGCAGTTTGTAGTTTTTGCCTTTGTAGGCAATGTACACACCGTAACGGCCGTTGAGAATCTGCAGCTCGGGCTCTTCGTCAAATGTCTTTACCACGCGCTTGGCCTCGGCCTCGCGCTTGTCGGCGATGAGCTGTATGGCCTCGTCGAGCGTGAGTGCGGCGGGCTGCAGGGCCTTGGGTATCGACACAAACTTGCCGTCGTGGCGCACGTAGGGACCGAAGCGGCCTATTGCCACTGATACCTCCTTGTCTTCAAACTGTCCCAGTTTGCGAGGGAATTCAAAGAGCTTGAGAGCCTCTTCGAGTGTGATGTCGGCCATCGACTGTCCCTTGAGCAGGGAGGCAAAGAGGGGTTTGTCTTCGGAGTCGACCGAGCCTATCTGCACCAGGGGGCCGAAGCGGCCTATCTTCACCGACACGGGACGGCCCTGCGGGTCGAGGCCCAGCTGGCGTTCGCCCACCTTGTGTTCGAGGCGCATGTTCATCGCATCGTCCACGCGGGGATGGAATTGGTCGTAGAACGAACGCATCTCGCTGTTCCATGGGAGCTTGCCTTCGGCTATGTCGTCGAAACGCTCTTCGACGCGGGCGGTGAAGTTGTAATCGAGGATTTCGGGGAAATATTCGGTGAGGAATTCATTGACCACCATGCCTATGTCGGTGGGGATGAGTTTGCCCTTCTCGGAGCCTACCATCTCGGTGCGCACTTCTTCGGTCACGCGGCCGTCGCGGCCGAGGTTGATAACCGAGAACTCGCGGAGCGAGCCTTCGCGCTCGCCGCGGGCTATGTATTCGCGGTTCTGTATGGTGGAGATGGTGGGGGCGTAGGTTGATGGTCGGCCGATACCGAGCTCTTCCATCTTCTTTACGAGGGTAGCTTCGGTGTAGCGCGGGGGCTGCTGTGTGAAACGCTCGGTGGCCATGATATCGACGGTGGTCACCTGCTGTCCCACTTCGAGGGCGGGAAGTATAGCCATGCCGGGCGCTGCTTCGAGTTGGCCGTCGTCGTCGCGACCCTCGGAGTATACATGCAGGAAGCCGTCAAACTTTATCACCTCTCCGGTGGCTGTGAAGTGCTCGCTGCCGGTGGCCGAGGCAATTTCGACGGTGGTCTTTTCCATCTTGGCGTCGGCCATCTGAGATGCAATGGCGCGCTGGCGTATCAGTGTGTAGAGGCGACGTTCGCGGTCGGTGCAGTCGTCGGGTATCAGGGTAGAGATGTCGGTGGGTCGTATGGCTTCGTGTGCCTCCTGAGCGCCCTTGCTCGAGGTGTGGTATTTGCGCACGTGCAGGTACTGCTCGCCCATGGTGCCGGTGATTTCGGCCGATATGGCGGCGAGAGCGTCGTCGCTGAGATTGAGTGAGTCGGTACGCATGTAGGTTATGTGACCGGCTTCGTAGAGTTTCTGAGCCACCATCATGGTCTGAGCCACTGTAAAGCCCAACTTGCGTGCGGCTTCCTGCTGCAGGGTGGAGGTGGTGAAGGGTGGGGCGGGCGACTTGTGCAGGGGGCGAGTGTTGATGTCGGCCACGGTAAATGTGTCCTTGGCACAGGCCTCAATGAGCCCCGAGGCCTCGTCGTGCGAGTGGAGACGGCGTCCCAGCTCGGCGCGAAATTCCTCGCCGTCGGGGCTGGCAAATGTGGCACCCACGCGGAAGTATGGCTCGGACACGAAGTTCTTAATCTCGTTTTCGCGCTCCACAATGAGTCGCACGGCCACGCTCTGCACACGGCCGGCCGAGAGGGCAGGCTTGATTTTGCGCCACAGCACGGGCGAGAGCTCAAATCCCACAATGCGGTCGAGCACGCGGCGCGCCTGCTGTGCGTCGACGCGCCCCTGGTCGATGGTACGGGGATTGGCCAGAGCGTTGAGAATGGCTTTCTTGGTGATTTCATGAAACACAATACGCTTAGTGGTTGTCGGATCGAGGCCGAGCACTTCGGCCAGGTGCCAGGCGATGGCTTCTCCTTCGCGGTCTTCATCGGACGCGAGCCACACGGTGTCGGCCTGGGCTGCGGCACGGCGCAAGCCGTCGACCACTTCGCGCTTGTCGTCGGGTATTTCGTATACGGGCGAAAAATCCTTGTCCACGTCAATGCTGAAGCTCTTCGACTTCAGGTCGCGTATGTGACCATAGCTCGACATAACCTTAAAGTCGGAGCCTAAGAATTTTTCAATCGTTTTGGCCTTGGCGGGCGATTCGACAATAACAAGATTTTTCACCATAATAATATACGTTTCAGTTTTCAACCGGCAAAATTACAAAAATCTCTCAATACGAAGAGCATTAACTCAATAAAAACAACAAAAAAACCTGCAAAAAGGCTCAAAACACAGTGGGCATCATGCCCGACAACCTGAGAAAAGTCCACAAAAATAACTCCGAATGACCTAAAATCCAAAAAAATAGGCAAAAAGTTTTATCAATTACAAAAAAAGCAGTATCTTTGCACCGCAAAACCCAGAAAGTTTCGCCTTTCGATAGAAAATCAATAAACGAATCTAAAATTATAAAGCTATGTCTGAAACAGCAAATCGCGTTGAGGCTATTATCTGCGACAAACTCGGCCTCGCTCCCGAACAGGTAACCCCCGAAGCATCTTTCACCACCGACCTCGGCGCTGACTCGCTCGACACCGTTGAGCTCATCATGGAATTCGAAAAGGAATTCGAAATCGAAATTCCCGACGCTGACGCCCAGAACATCAAGACCGTTAAGGACGCAGTAGACTACATCGAAAGCCACAAGGGCTAATAACCCGTGCCCAGGGGCTAATCATCTACCCCCGTAGTTACTGTTAGCTCCGGCTTAACCTAATTATCCCCCTTTTCGCTTTCATTAATTTGTCGGCGCTTTGGGGGCTATTTATATTTTTTAGAGTGTAGCGTTTAGAGTTTAGCGTTTAGCTTTAAAATAGCTTAGCGTTAAGCGCCATAAGCGCAAAGCCAATCATCAGAAACAACCAAAATAACGCTTAACGCACAGCGTCAAAGCGCGCATAACGACACAATATGGAATTAAAACGTGTAGTAATCACCGGCATGGGTGCCATCACTCCCCTGGGCAACGATGTTGCCACCACCTGGGAGGCCGCCAAGAACGGCCAGAGCGGTGCTGGCCCCATCACCCGATTTGACGCTTCCAAGTTTAAAACTCAGTTTGCTTGCGAAGTGAAGGGCTACAACGCCGGCGAACACTTCGACCGCCGCAAGGAACGCCAGCTCGACCTCTACGCCCAGTTTGCCATCGTAGCAGCCCGTCAGGCCGTGGCCGACTCCGGTCTCGAATCGGAAGCCGCACAGCCCACCCTCAACAAGGATCGCGTAGGTGTAATCGTAGCCGCCGGGATCGGTGGCCTCCACACCTTCGAAGAAGAAGCAGGCTACTATGCCAAAAACGAAGAAAAGGGCCCCAAATACAATCCCTTCTTCATCCCCAAGATGATTGCCGACATCGCATCGGGCCACATCTCCATGGAGTACGGCTACCACGGCCCCAACTTCGGTGTGGTAAGCGCCTGCGCATCGTCCAACAACGCCATCATCGACGCATTCAACCTCATCCGTCTCGGCAAGGCCGACGCAATGGTGACAGGCGGTGCCGAAGCAGCCATCTATCCCGCAGGTGTGGGCGGCTTCAATGCCATGCACGCCCTCTCCACCCGCAACGAATCGCCCGAAACCGCTTCGCGCCCCTTCTCCAAGAGCCGCGACGGCTTTGTGATGGGCGAAGGCTCGGTGGTGCTCGTGCTCGAAGAGCTTGAACACGCACTCGCCCGCGGTGCCAAGATTTATGCCGAAGTGGCCGGCGGCGGCATGAGCGCCGACGCTCACCACCTCACCGCTACACACCCCGAAGGCCTCGGCGCCATCCTCTCGATGCGCAACGCCCTCGACGACGCCGAAATGAAGCCCGAAGACATCGACTACATCAACGTGCACGGCACCTCGACTCCCGTAGGCGACATCTCCGAAGTAAAGGCCATCGTTGAAGTATTCGGCGACCACGCACACCAGCTCAACATCTCTTCGACCAAGTCGATGACCGGCCACCTCCTCGGTGCCACCGGCGCCCTCGAAGCTATGTTCAGCGTGAAGGCTGTAGAAGAAAACATCGTTCCTCCCACCATTAACCACGAAGAAGGCGACGAAGACGAAGAAATCGACTACACACTCAACTTCACCTTCAACCGCGCCCAGCAGCGCGAAGTGCGCGCCGCACTCTCCAACTCGTTCGGTTTCGGTGGCCACAACGCCACCGTGATCTTCAAGAAGTACGCGAAGTAAGAATCACATTCCTGAATAAACATGCACGCCTCGGGGTCATTGCCTCGGGGCGTGTGGTTTAATAAACATTTTACAAATACGACATATCATTTTAACAACTACTTCATAATTTTGTGCATAAACCTCATTTTCCAAATTATGAAGAAACTTTTACTTTCCGTGCTGCTTGCAGCCAGCGTGGCCGTGGCCAAGGCCGACAACTTCACCCTTGTAATGGCCGACCAATGGGGCACGACCGATGCCGACCTCACAGAGTGGACTCAGCAGGGCATAACATTCACCCCCTCAGTGGGCCAGAACCCCTCGCAAAAGGTTCCTGTATATAAAAAGAAAAACAAAGAAGTGCGCTTTTACGCCCTCAACACACTCACTGTAAGCGTGCCCGAGAGCGGCGCCCCCATCACCAGCCTTGCCTTTACTCTCTCGTCGCAGGGCATGGACGAGCAAGCCGTAATCACCCCGTCGGCCGGCGAGATGGCCACCCAGACCGTGGGCAACACAACCGTCAGTTGGACTGGCTCGGCCCACACCGTAACCTTCACCGTAGGCGCCACCAACGAGCTCCACAACCCCGGCATTGTAGAAGGCAGCGGCCAGTTTGACTTTATAAAGGTAGATGTCGCAACTGGCAGCTCCACCATCACAAAGCCCCAGGACACCGAGACAACCTTCTATATGTGCAATGCCACCGACAACAACGGTGTGCTCTCATCCTGGACCCAGGGCAACCTGAACTTCACCGCATCTAAGGGTGCCGACGAGACAGCCAACGACCCCGCCCTCAAGAACGGCGAGGAAGCACGTTTCTATGTGGGCAACACACTCACCGTAAAGACCGTCGACGGCAAGAATATCACCTCCATCCAGTTTTTACTCTCCGACCAGGGCCTGGAACAGCAGGCCGCAGTAGTTCCTTCTACAGGCGCAATGAAACAAGCCGCCGGGACCAATGCCACCTGGGAGGGCGATGCTTCCTCCGTGACCTTCACGGTGGGAGCCAATGAGTATGGCACCAACGCCACAAAGAAGGGTCAGTTTGACTTCACTCAAATCAACATTGCCTACAACTCCGACACGATGTATATAAATGCTCTCGTTGCCGATGACGATGCACCGGCCGAGTACTTCACACCGACAGGCCTCAAAGTGCAACAGCCCGCCTCTGGCATCTACATCAAGCGCCAGGGCAACAAAGTTACCAAAGTAGCGCTGTAAAACCACGTGCTTCGCACACAAAAAACACCAAGATGCTTACAGTAAGTGTTTTGGTGTTTTTTGCATAAAATCCGAGGTCAGGTAAAAAAAAATTCCGTGGACGAAATTAGTGCACAATTTGCACGAAATTACTATGCAATTGTTTGCACATATCGCGGTTTCAGTATAAATTTGCAATCGAAAAAAAATGAGTGTAGCACATACACTCATTGCAGAAGTCTAAGTCAACATAATTATTTAGGGATATTCGGAAAATATCTAACTGGTTGTTTTGCAGTGT
>QLIP01026865.1_pt1 | contig 92539 bp, 90 predicted proteins | sample 1769771 | NCBI WGS metagenome assembly QLIP01 (sample SAMN09428762, study PRJNA476227) | Gut metagenome, whole genome shotgun sequencing project. | isolation source: cecum | host: Rhizomys sinensis | place: China: Jinsha town of Minqing, Fujian Province | collected 2013-09-23 | reverse complement strand
AGAGAGAGAGAGAGAGAGAGAGAGAGAGAGAGAGAGAGAGAGTATTGAACGGAGAGATCTGGTATTAAGCTTGTTTTTTGCTTATGCCTTGATGACTGGAAAAAATATTGAGGATTTATTCAATGCCAAGTACCTTTTATTCCAGATGCATACGCCAAATAATACGGAGCTAAGAGAGACAATAAGCGATTTTAGTAACATAAAATATCTGGTTGCTGTGCGTGAACCTGTGAGTGCGTTCATGTCACATATTCAGTGTTATAATGATCTATTAAAAGTTGGTTTTTTCAGCTATGATACTTATAATTTTTCCATTTTTGTCGCACTGAAAGAAATCCTTTATGGGGCAACTGTACCTGATTTTTTAGATGAGACTTCCTGCAGGGCAATTAAAAATGAATATCTTCATCTATACCAGCTTGAATATGTTCAGGCAATTCTGGACTTTTTAGGCTTGCCCTGGTCAGAGAACTGCGCCAAATCAACCATTGATGGCGAAATCTTTTGGTGGAAGTTTGGCAAGAGCTATAAAACCGGATTCAATAATGATTATAAATATAGACTATGTGACAATAAAATCGCTTCCTGTCGTGACAAAAAGCGTATTTCTTATCTGCTAAAAGACAGGTACGCATTTTGGAACTATTCTGGCTGCCCAGGCGGTTTTTTTAAGGTCAGTGAAATTCTGAAAAATGGCTTCGATTTTTATAATTACTTTAATTTTTCCAAGCCGGTTAAATATCATCTTAACAACATTACCCTGGAATATTACGCGGAGAGCTTTGGCCGAGAGAAAAAATATATTCGCGTCCTGGATTTTTGACTTTAGGCTGGCATTGTCGAGCATTTTTAACCCTGCGAATTGCCTTAACAACGTGGTCTCGACCATTCATCCGAAAGGGTTCAATCTGCTTGAAGTAAGCTATTTTAATATTTATTTTTGCATACGGATGTGAAATAATCTGGTCAGTTGCTTTCTAAGGAGCAGGGCGGAATGAACAAGTCAATGATTGATACCTTGCGCAATTTACGCCTGGGCATAGCCAAGGCTACAGTTAACCCACGGATTGACATCAGCGCAATGCTCTTAAAAACAGGACTGGTTGATCCTGTCTGGTACAGCCGTCATTATCCCGAAACAAACAAGGCCCAAAGCGCTCGGCATTTCTGCCAAGAGGGCTATAAAAATGCTTGCTATCCTTCCGCTGCCTGGAAAGATTTTTTTCAGGAAATTAACATTTTTTCTGTGCCTGGCATCGGCAACTATACATTCGCGCAGTTTGTAGATTCGGCCTTTGCCCTGGCCTGTTATCCGCCAGCCGCCGGACTCGGACATTGGCGCTATGGAAAGATTCTCCTTGCTGTCGGTGATCAGACATCATTAAAGTATGTATCTTCGCTTCTCTATCATTTGCCGCCATTTATGGTTGATGTAATGCTGATGCATCCCAATGCCGAATTGCATAGACATTTTAAGAAAGAATTGGGCAATTACACGCTGATGACTTCATGGCCAGATCCTGAACAGTATGAATTTCTCATGACAGACGCTTTCTGGATTTTTCACTCTTATGAACATTTCAGCACCTATGCTCCCCAATTAAAAAAAATATTGTATCAGCACTCCCTGTTAGGTTCATTTTCGCCTGATCTGGAGGGGGGCTTATTTCTATTTTCCTGTGAACAACAGTGTTATCATAAAGATATCAACCTCAAATTGAAAAACTTGTCAGAAAACTCAAAAAAATCGATCCTTGAGTTGCCTGCACAGAAAAGAAGCGAGCTTGCTTTCAGCGGGCCGTTTCATCTTGGCGATTTTCCCGGCATTGCGGAAGATAAGCAAGCGCAGAAACAGAAACTTGCACAACTTTTAGGCTGCGGTATTCCGACTGATCGGCCGCTACTGCTCTGTGTTCAGGAAAGGGTGTTTGAGTTTAGGCATTTGGCCCGCTTGATGAACAGGCTGGCAGATTCCTGCTGTGTAATCTTTAGAAGCTATGGAAATTTTGCCAAAAAAGATCCTCTCCATCTGCTGAACAAAAATATAATTGTCATGAATTATTCCGAATTTGACATCAACGAGGCACGGTACGCTGCTGACTTTATCCTCGCAGGAGTAGAAAGCGGCACCTGCCTCTCCTCGCTAATGCTTGGCTTGCCGCTAATTGCCTACTACACTCGTCCCTGCCACAGCAGATACCATCAACAAAGATTTGTTTATTCAATAGATAATCGCTATGTATGTAACGAGCAGGGTGATGATGAGCCAATGCGAAAATTTCTGAAAATCTGGCCGCACAAATTTGATCTTCTGGATGTGGAAAGAATTCGCAAGGCTATTTTTGAAAAAGAATATCTGGACTGGTATTATCGGGAACTGCCCTTTTACAGGAAAGAAATTTTTGGCGACTATTCCCTCAACGGCAGCGCGCTCCTGGCAGCAGAGCAGGTTATCAAATATGTGGCCCAGGGAAGCCTGGGCAATGATTGCGCCGCTGTCTATCTGCGCCCCAATGGCTAAGAGACATTCCCTTGATATGCCAATCTAGGCAAGCTGGCCCAGATTATACCCGCGGTTTCTCTTTGCCGCGTCTCTTATTCGGGTCTCAGATATCCAGTTCCAGGCCCACCGGGCAGTGATCTGAGCCGGTGACCCCGCTTTCAATCCAGGCAGCATGGACATTTTCTTTCAGTTCAGCGGAGACAAAGAAATAATCAATGCGCCAACCGATATTGCGCCTGCGTGCGCCTGCGCGGTATGACCACCAGCTGTAATTGTCCGGCGCATTGCCATGAATCAGGCGAAAAGTGTCAATATAGCCTTTAGCGAGAAAACGGCTCAGCCACTCCCGCTCCACAGGCAAAAAGCCCGTATTCCCCACATTTTCCTTTGGCCTGGCAAGGTCAACGGGCTGATGCGCAATATTGAAATCGCCGCAAACCACGATGGGCTTGGTCTTGCGGCACTTTTCGGCATAGTCTGCAAAGGCGTCCAGGAAGCCCAGTTTATAGCCAAGGCGCTTGAAACTGCCATCTTCAAGCTGTGCTCCGCCATTGGGAAAATAGCCGTTGAAATAATGGAATTTTGCAAATTCCAGATGAATCAGCCGTCCCTCACCCTGGTAGGCAGGATCAGGCAGACCCAGAGTGACTTTAAGAGGCTCAAGCCTGCTGAAAACCGCAGTGCCAGAATAGCCTTTCTTGACTACGCTGGAATCCCAGACAGCAAGCCAGCCTTCCGGCTCTGCCAGAGTCCTGTCAAGCTGTGCGGGGCTGGCCTTGGTCTCCTGCAGGCCGATGATCTGGGCCTGATTCCCGGCAAACCAGGACGCCCATTCCGGCTTCTGCGCAACGGCCCGTATGCCGTTTACATTCCAGGAAAGCATCTTGATCAGCATAAGCCCTCCAAAGGTTGAGGCTAGGAATAACAGCCTGGGAGAAATGCGTCACTCACTGCCCCTGGCCGGAAAAACCAGGGCCTCATACCAGTAAAGCCTGGCCTCGGGCCTGAGCCAGCTTCCCTTGGGCAAGCCTGCCTTGGCGCAAAGATGCTCTAGATATTCTTGACGATCCCAGCCTTGCTCAATGGGCACTTGTGGCAAAAAGACGCCGCTTCGCCCTTGGTACTGAAGGATCAGCCCGTGGCGGCCAACTTCCACAAGTTCAGGATCGGGGCAGAGGCTTGGCTCATCGAGAACAGAAATCTCCATGCTGATCTGCGGCCACTCCAAAGGGGAAAGCGGCGGAAAACGCGGATCTTCAAAGGCGGAAGCTTTGGCCATGTTCCAGACATTGCGCCAGAGCGGCTCATGCGCAATGATTGTGCCAATACAGCCACGCAAATTGCGCCCATGGCTAAGGGTCACAAAAGAGCCAAGCTTGCGCTCAAGCGCACTTTCTGCTTCTGTGCCTGGAGCTACTGGCTTTGCGAACTCTCCGGCCAGGGCGCTTGCAATAGACTTTTGCGCCAGATTCCCAAGATAGCTTTTAGCCTCAGCGCTCAGGAAAAAGGAAAGGGGCATGCCGCCTCCGGCAAATAAAATCGCGCCCCATACAGAGCGCGACTAAAGCGCAGTTAAAGGCTGCTTTTGCAAAATAATTTGAGCCTCAGCCAGAAAGGCCAAGCCAAGGAAGCCAAAGCCGGACAATGCCGACTCGGGCCATACGCAAGGCAAATTCGCCCAAGCGCCTAATCCTAGGCTTCGCCCTCAGCCTGGCCCTGCTTGCCGGCGCCTTTCAGGCCATACATGGTTGTGGAGCCGGAGGACCAGAACTCCAAAACCTCTTCATTGACCAGGGCAGTGAGAATCTTCTTCACTTCACGAGGCTTCATGTCCGGGAAAAGGTCAACAAAGTCATTAAAATAGAATTTGGACTTGGCAGCAGACTTGCCTTTTAGAAAGTCCACAACAGCCTGTTTTTGTTCTTCGCTAACATCAGCCATAATTTCTCTCCTGTGCAGGAAAGGCGGCCCGGACTGCAACGCCGGGCCGCCGGAATGCCTAGAATTTGAACTGTGTGCTTTGCCGCCAACTATAGTAGGCGGATTCGCGGAAATCATCAATCAGGTGTTCGGAGAACTCAAGGCCGGTGAGCTTGAAGAACTCCTCCCAGCCAATGCGCTCAGCCCAGTCGCCCACGCGCTCATAAAGGCGGGCGTTTTTGGCATAGACGTCAATGATCTGCTTGACAGTCTTGGTCAGTGTTGGCCAGCGCGGCGGCTCATTGGGAATGTAGGCCACAACGACTTTGGAGAACTTGGGCCAGGTCAGGCGGTTGGAAACCTTGCCACCAATCATGATCGCAATGCCGTCACTCTCACCATCGGCAATGGGCAGGGCCGGGCACATGGTGTAGCAGTTGCCGCAGTACATGCAGCGGTCATCCTTGATAGCCAGGGAATTTACCTTCTTGCCGTCATACTCGATCTTGGTCGGACGAATAGCCGCAGTCGGGCAGGCAGCCACAGCCAGCGGGATTTCGCAAAGCTGGTCAGCCCACTCGTGGTCAATCATCGGAGGCTTGCGGTGAATACCCACAAGGCCGATGTCGGAGCAATGCACCGCGCCGCACATATTGATGCAGCAGGCCAGGGCCACGCGCACCGGGGCAGGCATCTTCATGCTTTCAAAATCGTCAAAAAGCGCGTCCATGACGGCCTTGACCGGGCCGGAGGCGTCTGTGGCCGGGGTATGGCAGTGAATCCAGCCCTGGGTGTGGATCATATTGCAGACACAGGCTCCTGTGCCCCCCACCGGGAACTTGTGCGAACCGCCCGGGAACTTGCGCGAATTCAGGTCATCGCGCAGGGCTTTCATAGTGGCTTCGCTGGTGCACATGAACTCAATATTGTTGCGTGTGGTCCAGCGCACATAGCCATCGCAGTATTTGTCAGCGATGTCGCAGATCTCGCGGATGTGCGTGATCGACATGGTCCGGGAGCCGCCAACGCGCACGCTGTAAACCTTGTCGCCGCTTTCGGCAACGTGCATCAGAACGCCTGGCTCAAGAATTTCGTGGTAAACCCACTTGCCAAAGTTCTTGGCAATGACAGGCGGGAAATATGTGTCATACTTGTGCGGGCCGATGTCGGAAATGCGGCCCTTCATCGGCTCTTTGGGATTGTACCCTGTGGAAATAAAAGCCATCTTGATTCCCCCTTGTCTTAGCGCTGGTGACGTTGACGGTAAGCGGCGAGGTCACGATGCCAGCCGCCAGGCACTTCCGATTCCTTGAAGAAAATGAACGGATTGGTGCGCGGATTCTTGACCTGGCAGGGCTGAGCCGGAACTTCCGTGGCTTCGAGAAGCTTCTGGAATGAGAGGCGCTTCATGGTTTCGCCCACGCGCTCGCGGTTCTTGCCTTCTTCCATCCACCAGTCCCAGATTTTCTCGATGACATCCTTGATTTCATCATAAGGATCTTCACAGGAAATGAACGGCACAAGCACCGAACCCATCTGGGCGCCGTCCACCACCGGGGCCTTGGCGCCCACCAGAATGGTCGCGCCGCGCTCATCGCCAATGTGCAGGGCCTGGGGCATGGTGTTGATGCAGTGCATGCAGCGCACGCAGTCGGCGGTCTTGATGCTCAGCTTCTGGCCGTCCCACTTCATGCAGCCTGTGGGGCAACGCTCAATGACTTCTTTTTCCAGGTCAAACGGACCCCAGTCACGCCCGGAAAATGCGCCGGCATTGCGCTTGATCGCCCCGCCCACATAAGCCTTGACCTTCTCGTTGTCGATCTTGATGTCATCTTTCCAGGTGCCGACAACAGCAAAGTCCGAACGGGCCATTGCGCAGACACAGCCATTGGGGCAGCCGTCAAACTTGAACTTGAACTTGTAGGGGAAGGCCGGACGGTGCAATTCGTCCTGGTAATCCATTGTAAGCTGGTAGCACATATCCTGGGTATTGTAGCAGGCAAACTCGCAACGGCTCTGGCCAAGACAGGCGGCCGGCGTACGCAGGTTGGAGCCTGAGCCGCCAAGGTCGTTCTTCATCTCATGGGTCAGCTGCCAGAAAATTTCTTCAAGCTGCGGGGTCTGGGTGCCGAGAAGCACGATGTCGCCCGTTGAGCCGTGCATATTGGTCAGGCCGGAGCCGCGCAGATCCCAGATGTCGCAAAGATTGCGCAAAAATTTGCTGTCGTAGTATTTGCCGGAGGGCTGGGCCACACGCATGGTGTGGAAAGCCGCGACGCCAGGGAACATTTCCGGCTGGTCGCAATAACGGCCAATTACGCCGCCGCCATAGCCGAACACGCCCACAATGCCGCCATGCTTCCAATGGGTCTCTTTTTCATTGTAGGAAAGCTCAAGCAGACCAAGCAGGTCTTCAAGAGTGTCCTGGGGAATCTGGTAATCCAGTTTCTTGGGATTTGTGGCGCGCTGGGCGGCCTCCTGCTTAATATCTGAGACAAAGCTTGGCCACGGGCCGCTTTCAAGCTCGTCCAATTTGGGTGTCGGGAATTTTGCCATTGCCATACCTCCACTGCTTTGTTTGCGTACGCAAGCGTGCGGCGTGCCAGCCGGGGCTGGTCAAACAAGCCCCCCCGTCCATTCCTGGCCAGCTTCAAAAAGCGCCTTACACGCACTTACGGGCCAAGGGCATTTCAGTCATCCAGGGGTAAGCACGCAAAAGCGCAACCCTTATTCCCGAATGGAAAGCCTGCCCTGCAACGCGGTCTTTGCAAAGCATAGCCTACTTTGCGGAGTGGCACAAGACAGCCATGCCTGATTTTGGGGGAATTTTAACTATCAGAAGCAAAAGCCGACAGAAAACAGCCTGAACTGGCATTTCCTGTCGGCCCATGCCCTATTGAAGAAAATTATTGTCTAGAAATCTTCTTTGGCCATGACCTTGACAAAGCTCTTGATTGGCCCGGTATGCTTGCTTGTGGCCGCATACTTGGCGAGGAAAGCGTCACCCAGGGTTTTGATATGCTCAAGGGTCTCCTGGTAATAGCCAAGATGGACATCTTCTTCGGCAATGATCTGCTCAAAAAGGTTGCTGCTCAGAGAATCGCCCGCCTGGCGGCAGACAGCCGCAAACTTGTTGTAGGCGGCTACGGTGTTGGTTTCAAGATTGGTATCCAGGGTAAAGATCTCTTTTGGGCCTTGGGGCGGAACAATAGGGCCGGCCTTGTCACAGGTGGGCTGGCCGTCAAGGGATTCGATGCGCTCGGCAAACTTCTCGGCATGGCGCATCTCGTCCACGGCAATAAGCTTGATATTGGCGCAAAGCTGGCCGTAATCCAGAGCATCAAGAACATAGTGCTGGATCATGTACTGGTGAATGGCCTGCAATTCCATGCTTCTGGCCTGATTCAGCGCCTCAAGAACCTTTTTGACACCTGGATCTTTTTTCGCCTGTGGCATCAGTCATCTCCCTGAAAATTTGTTGTTGTCCGCACAATGACCAAATGAGGCAAGGATTCAGCTTCAAGCCTTACGACAAGCAAGCGGCTGGCCTTTTTGGAGCGCATTTTGCTAAAAATAAGCATATTGAGGGTAATGAGGGCTTGTCAAGGGCTGCATGGCGCTTCTGTGCCCTTTCGGGCCTCCGCGTTACTATGTCAGCCTATCAAATAATGGGCACACTTCTTGCTATAAGCACAGGCAAATTCCCAAATGGGCTTTTGGCCTAGGTAAATCAAGCGCGCCGGGTTTTGTCCGGCCTGGGAGCAAGCATGTTTGGCGCACAGAAAGACCCGAGCAGAACAGAAGAAGCCACCCCAAAACGCGTACAAAAGCAGCGCGACGAGGGCAATGTTCCCAAGTCTGCGGAGCTTGGCAAGGCCGTTAGCCTTTGCGGCGGAATGTTTGCGCTCTATGTCTGGATTGGCCCGATGCACGAGGCCATAAGCAATATTTTCAAGCGCTTCCTCGTCCACTCCTGGGAGTTTAATCCCAACCCCCAGAATGTCTATGTGCTGGCCCAGGAACTGAGCTTTGAAATCTGCAAGATAATTTTGCCCATTCTGCTTTTTCTGGCCTTTCTGGCCTATCTGGCCCAGCGTCTGCAAGTGGGCAAGCTTTGGACCACCAAGGTTTTCAAGTTCAAGTGGGCGCGCTTTAACCTGATCAATGGCTTAAAGCAGATGCTCCTCTCCCCGCAGACCATTCTCAGAACCATCAAGAGCCTGCTTTTTGCCGTCCTGCTTTCGGTCATCCCTGGCTGGCTGATCTGGCAGGAATATGTGAACTTTCTGCCCATGTACTACGCCACACCCGAGGGCGTAGCCGAATATATGCTCCAGATGGCTTGGAAGCTCGCTTCCTATGCCCTGCTCCCGATCATCTCCATTGCCGCTTTTGATGTCTGGCAAAGCCGCTTTGCCTACAAGGAAGGGATGAAGATGACCAAGGAAGAAGTCAAGGACGAGCGCCGGAACGCCGAAGGCGATCCGGTAATCAAGAACAAGCAGCGCCAGAAGATGATGCAGATGATGGCCAAGCGTATGCTGGCCGATGTGCCCAAGGCCGATGTGGTTGTCACCAACCCGACTCATATTGCTGTGGCCCTGCGCTACAATGCCAGCGAATCCCAGGCCCCGGTGGTTCTGGCCAAGGGCGCTGACCACCTGGCCGAGAAGATCAAGGCCGTGGCCAGGGAGCATAATGTGCCCATCCGCGAAAATGTGCCTTTGGCACGCGCTTTGTATAAAGCAGTGGAAATCGGCGACATGATCCCTGAAGAGCTTTACAAGGCTGTGGCCTCGATTCTGGCAAGTATCTGGAAACTCAAGCCAAAAGCCAGGCAAGCCTAGGGCAGGGAAAAGCGAATCCACTTTTGAGGAGCTGTCAGAAAAATGGCTACCACGGTAACTCCGCAATTTGATTACAGCCGCTTCTCCAAGCACGGAGAACTGGCGCTGGCCGCTGGCGTTGTGATCATCCTCTTTGTGATGCTCGTGCCGCTGCCAACATTTTTCATGGACATCATGCTCTGCGTGAGCATTTCCATTTCCCTGCTCGTGCTGGTTACAACCATGTTCATGAACTCGCCCCTTGAGTTCACCATTTTTCCCTCCCTGCTCCTGATTACCACCCTGCTCAGGCTGGCCCTGAACGTTGCTTCCACACGCCTGATCCTGCTCAATGGCGACATGGGCGTGGAGGCTGCCGGAAGCGTAATCCGCTCTTTTGGCGAATTCGTAGTCGGCGGAAGCTATGTGGTTGGCGGCGTTATCTTCATGATCATGTTCATCCTGAACAAAACCGTAATCACCGCAGGCACCACGCGCATTGCCGAGGTTGCCGCCCGCTTCACCCTTGATGCCATGCCTGGCAAGCAGATGGCCATTGAAGCCGATCTCAATGCCGGACTGATTGACGAGGATGAGGCCAATGAGCGCCGCCACGCCATGCGCAAGGAGGCCGACTTCTACGGCGCAATGGACGGCGCCTGTAAATTCGTTTCTGGAGACGTAAACGCCGGCATGATGATCACCATGGTCAACATCATCGGCGGAATCATCATTGGAGTGGCCCAGAAGGACATGGACTGGGAAGTGGCCTTAACCACATATAGCCTTCTGACCATCGGTGACGGGCTGGTTTCAACTATCCCCTCGATCATCATTTCCACCGGCACTGGCCTGCTTGTCTCGCGTGCAGCCTCTGAAGCCAAGATGGGCGAAGAGTTCCTGGCCCAGCTTACCTTTAACAGCCAGGCGCTCAAAATGGTCTCGGGCGTGCTGGTGATCTTTGCCATCGTGCCCGGGCTTCCGGCAGTGCCTTTCCTCTGCCTTGCGGTCATTATCTACCTTGCCTCGCGCCTGACCAGCAACAAAGAGCAGGAAAAGGAAGACAAGGCCAAGAAAACGGCCAAAAAAGGTGCATCTCCGGCCACTACGGACAGCCCAGAGGAAGTGCAGGCCCTGCTGCCCCTGGATACACTTGAGCTTGAAGTTGGCTATGGGCTGATTCCCCTGGTGGACGAGGAGCAGAGCGGCAATATTCTGGCGCGCATCCGTTCCATCAGGCGGCAGTTCGCCCTGGATATGGGTGTGGTCATTCCCTCGCTGCACCTGCGCGACAACCTGCAGCTCAAGCCTGGCCAGTATTCGCTCTTAATCAAGGGCAACCAGGTGGCCTCTGCCGAAATTCTGGTGGATCACTTCCTGGCCATGGATCCAGGCAATGTGACCACGCGGATCAACGGCATCGAGACCCGTGAGCCGGCCTTTAACCTGCCCGCCCTCTGGATTCCCGACAGCCAGCGCGAAGAAGCCATGCTTGCAGGCTATACTGTGGTTGACCCCGCAACTGTAATTGCAACGCACCTGACCGAGGTCTTCAAGCGCCACCTTGCCGACTTCCTTGACCGCCAGGCTGTGCAGGGCCTTCTGGACACAGTGGCCAAGCACTCGCCCAAGGCTGTGGAAGATCTTGTGCCTGGCACAATCAACCTTGGCGGCGTGCAGAAAGTTCTCCAGCTTCTGGTGCGCGAAAATGTGAGCATCCGCGACATGCTGACCATAGTCGAAACCCTGGGCGACTATGCCGGGGGCGTCAAAAACCCGGATATGCTGGCCGAATATGTGCGCGAGCGCCTTTCCCGCTCCATTGTCAAGCCCTATCTTGACAGCCAGGGAGTCTTGCCGGTGCTTACGCTCAACGGCAATGCCGAACGCATGGTGCAGGAAGGCATCCGCCAGACCGAGGGCGGCGCAAACTTCCTTTCGCTCAACCCGGCGGCGGCCCAGCGCCTGATGCAGAATATCAACACTGCTGTGGAGAATGCCTTGAACACAGACGGCCAGCCCGTTATTCTGGCAAGCCCGATGATCCGTCCGCACCTTGCGCAGCTGATCACGCGCTTCATGCCTACTGTGCCGGTAATCTCCCAGGCCGAAATCCCTGCGGACATCCGTTTGCAATCGGTTGGCACAGTGGGGGCGGAATGATTTTACACAGGCGGCAATTTTGCATATTGCTTAGCGCTGGCAGAATGGCAAAGGCTAGTCAGCGCGAAATAGAAAGGACAATTGCGCAAGACCTGAATTTGGGCCTTTAGAGTCAAGGGAGCAGGCACAGCCATGCAGGTAAAAACATTCACTGGCGCAAGCTCGCAGGAGGTTCTGGCGCAGGTCAAGGCAGAACTTGGCCCGGACGCCGTGATTCTCGGCAATCGCAGCTTCCGCCGGAATGGCGTGGTCTGCCACGAAATTACAGCGGGCATTGACCGCGGGCAGGCAAGCGAAGCCAGCGCTCCCTCCGCGCCCACACCGCCAGGCTGGGGCGAATGGCATCGTGAATGGCTCAAGATCAAGGACAATCTCTTTGCCCTGATGAAGCCGGCCATTCAGCTGGAGCGCCTTTCGCCACGCCAGCGCGTGGCCCTGGAATATCTCCAGCGCGAGGGCGTTTGCGATGAAGTGGCTGTGGAGCTTTACAAGCGTCTTTTGGCCGACCCCGAAGCCTCGGTTCTGGAATGTCTTGGGCAAACGCTCCCGGTAAAGCCCTGGAGCGCGGAAAACTGGCCCGAGCGCGTACATCTTCTCTGCGGGCCTTACGGCGCTGGCAAGACCAGCACTGCCTTGCGCCTGGCCATGCTTCGCCGCCAGGCCGATCCCGCCCTGCGCATTGCCTTTGTCAATGCCGATTGCCTGCGCGGCAACGGACGGCTGATTCTGCGCCACTGGGCCGAGCTTTCCAATTTTGCCTATCTAGAGGCAGGAGACAGGGAAAGCATGTGCCGGGCACTGAATACGCTTAAAGGCGCACAGCTTATTTTTATTGACTGCCCGGGCCTTGGGCGTGAAGCCAATTTCACGGACTGGCGCGAAGAAATGGGCCTGGGTGTCAATTTTTCCGAGTCAAGCGCCAGCCATCTGACACTTAATCCATTCTCCACCCCCGAACAGTACCAGGACTTTTTGCGCCGTTACCACAATGATGGTTCAGCAAGCCTGATTTGGACCAAACTTGATGAATCGGTAAATTTTGGCAACCTGGTCAATGTGGCCCATAATACAAAACTTCCAGTGGCAGCGCTTTCCTTTGGCGCGGAACTCAAGCAAAGCCTTGCTCCGGCAAGCGAATCCCTGGTCTGGCGGCTGATTTTCAAACGGCAGCTCCCGCAGGGCCAGAAGCCCGCAAAAAAGGACGCAAAGCTAAAGAGCAGCCTCAGCGGACGCACAGTATGAAAGCCAAAGCAAATCCAGCAAAGGATAATAAAGCCATGAGCGGCACATCCCCCACAGTATTTTCCCTCACATCCGGCAAGGGCGGCGTAGGCAAGACCAACCTTTCGGTCAATCTGGCCCTCTCCCTTGCCAAGGGCGGCAAGCGCGTTGTCCTGGCGGACGCTGACCTTGGCCTGGCTAATGTTGATGTTCTGCTTGGGCTGGCGCCGCAGAAAAACCTTTTTCACCTCTTTCACGAGGGCGCTTCCTTGCGCGAAATCCTCTACCCCACGCCCTATGGCTTCAGCATCCTTCCGGCCTCCTCGGGAATGAGCGAGATGCTCACCCTCTCCACCGGCCAGAAACTTGAATTGCTTGAGGCTGTGGACGAGCTTGAGGACGAGATTGACTACCTTATTGTGGATACTGGCGCAGGAATCAGCGAAAATGTCCTCTACTTCAACCTTGCGGCCCAGGAACGGCTGATTGTGCTTACGCCAGAGCCAACTTCCCTCACCGATGCCTATGCGCTGATCAAGGTGCTCAAGCTGAATCACGGTGTGGAGCATTTCAAGGTCTGTGTGAACATGGCCCAGGATCAGAAATCGGCCAAAGAGATTTTTTCCAGGCTCTATCAGGCTTGCGACCATTTTCTTGACGGTGTGTCCCTGGATCTTGCCGGCATTGTGCCGCGTGATCCTGGCGTACGCAAGGCGGTGCTGGCGCAAAAGCCCTTCTGCATAACCGAGCCTGCTGGCCCTGCTGCCCAGGGTCTGGCCAGGCTTTGCGAAAATATTGCCCTCTGGAAGCCAGAGCGCGAAACAGATGGCAACATCAAGTTTTTCTGGAAGCGCCTGTTATTCAGGGATTAATTTTGACTGGCATGATTTTAGCAAGCTATTAGCAGAGTACCAGAATACTACGGCCCGTCCGGGCGGGCAGAGGGCCGTGGTCACCCCCAAAGGCGCAAGCCGGGAGACGAAGAGGCACAAGCATCAGGCAGGACACAATGAACAGCGCAACAGCTCATGCGCGGCGGCTGGATTCCAGCCCCTGGGAATCTCTTGAAAGCGGTGCCACCGCCTGGGAGGATTTTCTGCCATCCCAGCAGGAGCAGATCGTGCGCCACTATGCGCCCAAGATCCGCTTTCTGGCCTTGCGCCTCAAGGCCAAATTGCCGCGCAATGTGGATTTGGGCGAACTGATCAGTTCCGGCACAATGGGCCTCATGGAAGCCCTGGGCAAATTCCGCCCGCAGCTTGGTATCCGCTTTGAAACCTATGCCGAAAACAGGATACGCGGGGCTATGCTTGATGAACTGCGCCGCCTGGACTGGTTTCCGCGCTCACTGCGCCAAAGGGTGCGTGTGCTTGACGAGGCCATGCGCCAGGTGGAGCATGATCAGGGGCGTCCGGCCACAGAGGAAGAGCTTCAGGCCATGACCGGCTATGAAATGCGCGATATTCGCCAGGGGCTGGAGGCTTTGCAGAATCAGCTTTGGCTCTCCTTGGACGCCATTCAGGACAGCGTAGCCCAGGAAAGCAACGAAAGCGGCGGCGAGCCTTATGCCAACACGGCCATGCGCGAGCTTAGTGAGCGCGTTGCCCCGCTGATTGAACGCTTGACGCCAAGAGAGAAGCTGGTACTCTCCCTCTACTATACTGACGAGCTGAATATGCGCGAAACCGCCGAAGTCATGGGTATTACCGAAGGGCGCGTCTCGCAGCTACATTCCCAGGCTCTGAGTAGGTTGCGCCGCGAATTTATCAATCTATACGGCGACAAGACGGAACTCTGAAAAAGGAGATCGCCATGCCTTACAACCCGAACATGCGCGTCCTGATCGTCGACGATTTCTCGACCATGCGCCGCATTGTGCGCAATATTCTGCGCCAGCTTGGCTTCAACAACGTCGTGGAGGCCGATGACGGCACCACGGCCTGGGAGACCCTGAACCGCGAAAAGATCGATTTCATCGTCTCGGACTGGAATATGCCCAAGATGACCGGCATCGAACTTTTGCGCAAGGTGCGCTCAAGCGAGCAGTTTGCAGATCTGCCTTTCCTGATGGTCACTGCTGAAGCCCAGCAGGAAAACATCATTGAGGCGGTGCAGGCCAAGGTTTCCAACTACATTGTCAAGCCTTTCACTGCAGACACAATGAAGCAGAAGATCGACAAGATCTTCCCCTAGGCTTTAGGCCGTGCCAGAGGAAAGCCAGCTCAAGGCCGCTCAGGCCGCGCCGGAGATCGAGGTAGGCCAAGGCGGCATCCAGCCCCCGGCCACGGTCAAGAAAGTCGAGCTGGATCTGGACGATGCGCCTTTCCTCCAGCAGGAGAAAAAAGAGCCGGAGAAGCAGCCCGAAGCCGCAAGCCCTGAGCCACAAGTCCCGGAAGACGATGCGGATGCCGCCAAGGCGGCCAAGGCCAAGAAGAAAAAGCTTTTGCTGATCATTGGCGCTGGTCTGCTTTTGCTGATCATTCTGGCTCTTGCTGCTGTCTGGTGGTTTGTCTTGCGCACACCGCCCCCCCCGCCGCCGGAGCCGCCCAAGCCCGAGGTAATTGTTGTTCCCTCCACGCCCGCGCCAGGGCCAAGCAAGGAAATAGTCAAGGAATTTGCGCCGTTCATTGTGCCGCAAAAATCGGCTTCCGGGGAACATGCCTTCTTGATCTGCAAGTTTTCCGCCCTGCTCAGCAACCCTACGGTTGAGCGCGAAATGCAGCAGAATCTTCTGGCCCTGCGCGATGCCATCTACTTCTATCTGCGCAGCAAGGACAATTCCTTTTTGACAAATGCGCGCAACGGCCCGGAGATCAAGAAAGACCTGCTTGGGGTAATCAACGACTACCTTACCCAGGGCAAGGCCGATGACATCCTTTTTGAAAGCTATTTAAGCAAGTAGGCCGTATGAGCATTGATGGAACAATGGCTGTGCTGTATGCCCAGAGCGGTCTTTCGGCCAATCTGGTCAATGCGCAGGCCGTTGCGCCCCAGGCGGCGGCAGCCATGTCGCGGGTGCTGGCAATGGAGCAGGCCAGACACGAGCGCGAGCAGGTGGAAAAAAGCGAAAAAGCCGAATCGGCAAGGCTCAATGCAGATGGGCGCCGCGGCAGTTCCTCCCGCAGCTTTGCCAGCCGCCGCCAGGCCCGCAAAGCTGAATCCGCAAGCAAGAGCGAGTCTGAGACCCCCTTTGTGGGTTATCTGCTGAATCTTAAAGTATGAATGAAAACCTGCTGCTAATCCTTGTTGCAGTCTGCTCCCTTATGGAACTCCTGGTTCTTGCAGGAGTTGCGGTCTTTTATTTGCGGCTGCGCCGATCCGAGGGCTTGCTCAGCAGCCTGCAAGACAACCAGCAGACCCTGCTTGCGCGAATCGAAATGAACGCCCGCCTTGAACGCGAAATTGTGGCCACTTTCGCTCAACGCCAGGCAGAACTGCGCGAACTGGACACGCGCCTTGAGGAGCGGGCCAGCGAATTGCGCAGGCTTCTGGAACAGGCCGAGGGCATTTCGCGCTCGCCGCAATTTCTGCGCGAAATCATCCTCAATGGCCGCAAAAAGGGCCTTTCCAGCCGCCAGATTGCGCGCAATTCCGGCCTGAGCGTTGATGAGGTGGAGCTTATCCTCGCCCAGAATCCTGAAGGCGGCCAGGCTCTAGATTAAAGCCGCGTCTCAAATCCACGGCGCTAAAACTCATTCCACTTGAATTTAGGGCTGAATTTTAGTCCTCTGCCGCCTCACTGAGCAGGCGGACATATTTCTCCACATAGCTCGCACGTTCATGCCACTTGTACTGGACAATATAGCGCGGATGTTCCAGGGCGACAACGCGATCAAAAAAGCCGTATTTGCGATTCAGATCCTTAATGAACGCCGCATTCTTGCCCGTTCCCAGGCAAAAGCAGGTTTCGCGCCGGATGCCAAAGTCAAGCTGGCGCGAGAGGCTTTCAAGAATAAAGGGCAGTGAAGCAGCCTTGAGCCTGGGATCATCGTAATAGTTATAGTTAAGTTCACGCCCGCATGCAGACTTGCGCACAAAGCCCAAGGGGCAGATTGAATTGATATACCAGCGCTCATAAAAAGCCCGCGCTCCGCCAAGGGCCGCAATGACCTCATAAACAAAGACGCTGGAAGGCTCGTGGGCTGGCCCAAGGCCGGGGATGCTGATCCCGCAGACTTCGTCCAGACGCTTGGGATCGGTAAAGGGCACGCCCGTAAGCCCTGCGCCGAAACGCCCGGGATTGATGCCCAGGATCAACCCGCGCGGCCTGGAATCCGCATAATATTTTCCGTAAAACGCCTCCGAAGCCCTGCCAGCCCAGGGATTCTCCCGAAATGGATTCATAACGGAAATGCCAGACGGAAGCGGAGACTTGAAATCCAGGGCGGAATTAAAGGCCATGACCTTTTCGCCAAAGCTTGCGTCCGGCCTAAGGCTCATCTTCCTGCATCCGAAAATCCACACTGATCTTGAAAAGCTTCGTGGCCGGAAGATTGAGAATCTTCACGCCGCTTCTCTCGCTCAAGGCCGCAAGGGTCTTTGCCTCGGCTTCACGGGATGGGCTGATCAGCGTAAACCAGATATTATAGCTATGCCCGCGCAGATAATTGTGCGTGACACCCGGCTCAGCATTGACGAGATCAATAAAGGCGGCAAGCTGTTCTTCCGGGACTTTGGCAGCGCAAAGGGTGGAGACAAAACCCAGACTGTGTGACTGAAAATTGGCTCCAAGGCGGCGAATGATCCCCTTGCGGCGCAAATTGCGCACACGTTCAAGGGCCTCCTCCTCCCCAATGCCAAGGCGCTGGCCCAAAAAAGCATAGGGCCTGGACTCCAGGGGAAAATCAGTCTGGATTATATCCAGCAGGCGGCGGTCAACTTCGTCAAGCACGGGGCTTGCACTCATGGCCTGCTTCCGCGCACTGGCTGATGGCTGCACAGCGGCTCCTCGCCCAGATAATCGCCGCCCATGCTCATGGCCCTAGCGCGGCAGCCCCCGCATACGCGATGATATTCGCAGACGCCGCACTTGCCCTTATAGGCTTTGGGATTACGCAGGGCCTGAAAATGGGCGCTCTCGCGCCAGATTTGCGGAAAGGGCGTTTCGCGCACATTGCCGCAGTCAAGCTCAAGATAGCCGCAGGGCTGCACCTGGCCGCGATGGCTGATGAAGCAGAAACCAGTGCCGCCAAGGCAACCGCGGCTCACGGCCTCAAGGCCAAAATTCTCTGGCGTAAGCGCGAGATTTTCGGCATGGGCACGCTGGCGCAAAATGCGGTAATAATGCGGGGCACAGGTGGCCTTGAGCTGCATCCTTGTGCTTTTGCGAAAATCATAGAACCAGTTGAGCACATCCTCATATTCTTTGGCGTCGATGACTTCATGCCCAAGCCCGGCAGCCCGTCCCATGGGTACTAGCAAAAAAATGTGCCAGGCCACGGCCTCAAGGCGCTCGCAAAGCTCAAAAATCTTTTTGAAGCTGCCCAGATTGCCCCTGGTTACGGTAGTATTGATCTGGAAAGGCAGCCCCGCCGCACGCAAATGGCTGATTCCGCGCATACTAGCGGCATAAGCGCCAGGCACGCCGCGAAAGGCGTCATGGCTTTCAGCATCAGCGCCATCAATGGAGATGGAACAGCGGGTTATTCCCGCATCCCTGAGCTTTTGCGCGTTTTCCGCCGTGATCAGCGTTCCGTTGGGCGCAAAGGCGCAGGGCAGTTCCCTGGCCCTGGCATGGGCAATAAGCTCATAGACATCAGGGCGCATCAGCGGCTCACCGCCGGTGAAAATGATCAAGGGCTTGCCCAGTTCAGGAAAAGTATCGATCAGGGCCTTGGCCTCGCTGTTGTCCAACTCGCCAGGATAAGGCTCGGGATGCGCCTCAGCGCGACAGTGACGGCAGGCCAGATTGCAGGAGCGCGTCACCTCCCAGGCAATCAGGCGCAAGGGCGGCGTGCCATCTTCAAGACGGCTGACAATTCCAGGATGCCCTTTTTGGGGTGACGGGTCAGCGCACAAGGCCGCGCTCCAGGAGATACTCGCTGAAATAGCTGATCAGAATGCCAGCCCCTGCGCGCTTCAGGCCCATAAGGCTCTCCAGAATCGCCGCGTCCTCGTCTATCCAGCCATTAAGACCTGCGGCACGGATCTGCGCGTATTCGCCGCTGACCTGATAAGCTGCAAGCGGCGCTTCAAGCCGCTCATGCAAAAGATGAATGATGTCCGCATAAGGGCCAGCGGGTTTGACGATCAAAATATCCGCACCCTCGGCAATGTCTGCCCTGGCTTCACGCAGAGCCTCCCGGGCATTGCCAAAATCCATCTGGTATGATTTGCGATCTCCCGAGCGCGGCGCGGATTCCGCTGCCTCGCGGAATGGCCCGTAGAAAGACGAGGCATATTTCACTGCATAGGACATGATCGGCATCTGCACAAAGCCAGCGGAGTCCAGGGCGGCGCGGATTGCAGCCACGCGCCCGTCCATCATGTCTGAAGGCGCAATAATGTCTGCCCCGGCCTCGGCCTGGCTCACTGCGGTTTTGGCCAGAAGCTCCAGGGTCTGGTCATTGAGCACGCCTCCCCTGGAATCAAGGATGCCGCAGTGCCCGTGGCTCATATATTCGCAAAGGCAGAGATCGCAGATCACCAGAAGCTTGGGGAAAGCCTGCTTGAGGCAGCGCGTTGCCTTTTGCACAATGCCGTCCGCGGCATAGGCTGCGCTTGCGCTTTCATCCTTGTGCGCGGGCAGGCCAAAGAGCAATACGGCAGACAGGCCATTTTGCACAGCCTTGCCTACCTGGCCCTCAAGCTCCGCTAGGGAAAGCTGATATTGCCCGGGCATGGAAGCAATGGGCAGGCGGCATCCCTGGCTTTCGTCCTCGCGCACAAAATAAGGCATGACCAGGTTTTCGTGCAAAATGGGTTCAGTCTCGCGCACCAGAGAGCGCAATTCCGCCCCCTGCCTCAGCCTCCGCCCGCGGTAAAAGGCTATGCCAAAATCTTTGCGGCCCATACCTGCCTCCTTTAAGCGCTATTGGGGCGCAATTTCAGCATCCGTCAGATAGCAGGCCGGGTCCTCGGCCCACATGTCGCCGTGCCAGGCTTCTGCGCGGGCGCGGAAGTTGCCGCCGCAGATTGCCAAGTGGCGGCAGCGTGCGCAGCGCCCGCCAACATGGGCTTTTTTATCTTTAAGCTTTTGCAGAAGCTCTATTTTCGGATCATCCCAGATTTCGGAAAAAGGCCGCTCCAGCACATTGCCAAAAACATGCTCACGCCAGAACTGGTCAGCATGAACCTTGCCGTCCCAGGAAATGCAGCCAATGCCCCGGCCTGAAGAATTGCCCTCGTTATACTGCAAAAGCTCAAAGACCTTTGCAGCGCGGGCAGGATCTTCGCGTTTCAGGCGCATCCAGAGGTATGGCCCATCGGCATGATTATCAACTGTGAGAATCTCTTTTTGCTCCCCGGCCTCAAAAAGCGCCCGCGTCTCGTCCAGTATCAGGTCTAGCGCCGCACGGGTCTGGGCATGGTCCAGGTCTTCGTTGATCAGATCCGTGCCGCGGCCCGAATAGACCAGGTGATAAAAGCAGGCCCGTGGCACGCCAAGATCGCGCAAAAGGCGGAAAATTCCCGGAATCTCACCCACATTGCGGCGGTTGATGGTGAAGCGCAGGCCCACTTTCAGGCCCTCAGCCTGGCAGTTGGCAATGCCCTCCAGAGCCTTATTAAAAGCCCCGGGCACGGCGCGAAAACGGTCATGAATTTCTTCAAGCCCGTCCAGGGAAATCCCCACATAGGAAAGCCCAACTGACTTTAGCTCCCGCGCTTTGTGCTTGGTGATCAGTGTGCCATTGGTGGAGATTACGGCCCTCATCCCCCGGCTCACCGCATGGCTGGCAAGTTCGGTCAGATCTTCGCGCACCAGCGGCTCGCCGCCAGAAAAGAGCATTACCGGAGCGCCATAAGCCGCAAGATCGTCAATCATGGCCTTGGCCGCATCTGTGCCAATCGCGTCCGCACCGTGTACGCCTGTGGCCTTGGCATAGCAGTGAACACATTTCAGATTGCAGCGCCGGGTCATATTCCAGACGACAACCGGCTTCTTGTCGCTTGAGAACTGCAAGAGGTGCGAGGGAAGCTTTGCGGAATGACGCCCGTAGCGCAGGGCATCTGATGGCTCTGCCTGGCCGCAGTAAAGTTTGGAAATGCCAATCATCAGCATCTCTCCTGAATTTGCCTGCGCAGTAAAGTCATGGCCTCGCCAAGGCCAGCAGGATTATTGCCCCCGGCCTGGGCCAGATCCGGGCGTCCCCCGCCCGAGCCGCCACAGAGGGCGGCCAGATCGCGGATCAGATCCGGGGCGCTGAAGCGCTCATGGAGGTCTTTGGAAACGTAGAGAAGAAGCTGCAAACGCCCTCCATCCTCAGAGGCAAGCAGGGCTACAGCCGGAGCAGGCAGGCGCGGGCGCAAATCATCCATAAGCTCGCGCAGGGCCTTGGCCGGAAGATTGCCGAGATTTGCGGCCACAAGGCTCACAGGACCGATTTTTTCCGCCTGGGCCGCCAGGGCAGCGGCATCGGCTCCTGCCGCCTGGGCGCTGCCCTTTTCTGATGCCTTGCGCGCTTTCTTGAGTTCATCCTGGGTCTGGCGCAGGCGCAGGGCCAAATCGCCCGGCCGCGCCTTAAGCAAGCTTGCCAATTCCGCAAGTTCCGCCCTCTGGGCAATGGCCTGGGCATAGACGTTCCAACCGCTTGTGGCTTCAATGCGCCTTACACCTGCGGCCACGCCTGATTCGGAAAGAATCAGGAAAAGCCCGGCCTCCCCTGTACGCTCAAGGTGTGTGCCCCCGCAAAGCTCCACTGATTCAGGCGTCTGGCCCGGCTCTCCCACACTGAGAACGCGCACGCGCTCGCCGTATTTTTCACTGAACAGGGCCATTGCACCGCTGGCAAGGGCTTCTTCCCTGGGCATTTCGCGGGCGCAGACCGGGAAATCAGCCATGATTGCGCGGTTAACCTCGCGCTCCACACTGGCAAGCTCCTCGCGGCTTAAGGCAGCAAAATGCGCAAAGTCAAAACGCAGGCGCTGGCTGTCAACTGCTGAGCCTGCCTGCTTGACGTGTGCGCCAAGCACACGGCGCAAGGCGGCATGGAGCAGATGGGTGCAGGTATGGTTTCGCGCTGTGGCCTTGCGCGTATCGGCATCAACCTTAAGGTTGGCCTCATCACCGAGATGCAGTTCTCCGCGCAGGACTTCGATTTTCTGCACAATCAGGCTGGCATCCGGCTTGAGCGCTCCAAGTACGCGGGCCTCGCCGAGGGACGTTGCAATACTCCCCGTATCGCCGATCTGGCCGCCTGATTCGCCATAAAAGGGCGTCTGCGCAGCGATCAAAAAGCCGCTTGCGCCCTCGCCCAGATCCTTGACTGGCGCTCCGCCGCCATCAAGCAGGGCCAGAATCGGGCTTTGGCACTCAAGGCTCTGATAGCCGACAAATTCACTTTTAAGACCGCTTGCGGCCAGGCTTTTGAATTCGGCCACAATTTCATTTTCGTTGCCGTGGCCAAACAGGCCGTCCTTTTTCTGGCTGGCCCGCGCCCTTTCGCGCTGCTCGCCCATAAGCCGCTCAAAGCCCGCGCCATCAACCGCAAAACCGCGCTTTTCAGCCACATCGGTTACAATATCCAGGGGGAAGCCATAGGTATCGTAAAGCCGGAAACAAAAGCCCCCGCCAATGAGCTTTGCGCCCTGAGCTTCCAGCCGCGCAAGCTCATCATCCAGGAGTTTCAGGCCATTGTCCAGGGTAAGGGCAAAGCGCTTTTCTTCATCCTGCACAGCGCGTTCAATGAAGTCCGCATGTTCAGGAAGTTCCGGGTAAGCCTTGCCCATTACTTCCGTAACCTTGCGCGCAACCTTGTGCAAAAAAGGCTCATGCACATTCATCAATGTGGCAAAGCGCAAAGCGCGGCGAATCAGCCGCCTGAGTACATAGCCGCGGCCCTCGTTGGAGGGAAGCACCCCTTCGGCTACCAGAAAGGCGGCCGCTCTGCTGTGATCGGCAATGACGCGCAGGGCCGTATCGATCTCGTTGCTGTCCGGGGCGCTTGCGCTATAGCTCACCCTGGCAAGATCCGCCGCGTAGCTGATAATCGCCTGAAAAAGATCGCAGTCAAAATTACTGCGCTTTCCCTGGCAAACTGCGGCCATGCGCTCAAGCCCCATGCCGGTATCAATGTTTGGCGAGGCTAAAAGGCTGCGGCTACCGTCCTTGGCCTGGTCAAACTGGGTGAAGACAAGATTCCAGATTTCCAGAAAGCGGTCACAATCGCATTTGCCGATGCCGCAATCCGGCCCGCAGGCCATGTCCGCGCCCTGGTCAATGTAGATTTCCGAACATGGGCCGCATGGGCCGGTTTCGCCCATTGTCCAAAAATTGTCTTTCTCGCCCATGCGCACAATGCGCTCTTCGGGGATTTGGGCAATCTCGCGCCAAAGCTCTGCGGCCTGATCGTCCTCACGGTAAACCGTAACCCAGAGTTTTTCAGGATCAAGGCAAAGCTCCCTGGTGACAAATTCCCAGGCCCAGGCAATGGCCTCGCGCTTGAAATAGTCGCCGAAAGAGAAATTGCCGAGCATTTCAAAAAAGGTATGATGCCGCGCCGTGCGCCCGACATTTTCAAGGTCGTTGTGCTTGCCGGAAACGCGCAGGCATTTCTGGCAGGAGACTGCGCGGCTGTAGGGGCGCTTTTCCTCACCGAGAAAAAGGCCCTTAAACTGCACCATGCCCGCATTGGTGAAAAGCAAAGTGGGATCAGCCGGAGGGATCAGCGGCCCGGAGGGCACAATTTCATGCCCCTTGCGGGCAAAAAAGTCCAGAAAACGGCGGCGAATTTCCTCAGCGGTGAGCATGGGCACTCCAAAAATCAATGATACGGAAAAAAATTCGGCAGGGCTGTCCGCAAGGGCTACCAAAAAAGTCCGAAACAGCCTGCCTGCAAAAATTCGCGTTTAGTCCAGTGGCGCAAAGGCGCTATCCTCGTCCCCGGCCAGATCCTCCTCCGAGGGTGTAAATTCACGCGGATTCAAGCCGAGAAATTCGACAACCTTGGCCTCAATGGCTTCGCGCAGATCTGCCTGCTCCTCTATCAGAGCGCGGACTTTTTCGCGGCCCTGGCCCAGTTTTTCCGGGCCAAAGGCAAACCATGAGCCGCTCTGCTCGATGACCCCGGTCTCAAGGCCAAGATCCAGCAACTCGCCAGCCCGTGAAATGCCCTGACCAAAGATGATGTCAAAAGAGGCCACACGGAAAGGCGGCGCAACCTTGTTTTTGACCACCTTTACGCGGGCGCGGATTCCGAAAGATTCTTCCTTGTCCTTGAGCGTGGTCATGCGGCGAATGTCCAGCCTGGCCGAGGCATAAAACTTGAGGGCATTGCCGCCGGTTGTCGTTTCCGGGCTGCCATAGCCCTGGACGCCGATCTTCATCCGAATCTGGTTAATGAAGATTACTGAAGTGCGCGATTTGTGGATTGTGCCCGTGAGCTTGCGCATAGCGTGAGACATGAGCCTGGCATGGCCGCCCACCTGGGAATCGCCCATATTGCCCTCAAGCTCGGCCTGGGGAATCAGCGCGGCCACGGAATCAATGACCACCAGATCCACTGCATTGGAGCGCACCAGCATATCCGCAATGTCCAGGGCCTGTTCGCCATAATCCGGCTGGGCGATCAGAAGCTCATCTGTATTCACGCCAAGGCGTTTGGCGTAGGCAATGTCCAGGGCGTGTTCCGCATCCACAAAGGCGCAGGTGCCCCCCTGCTTCTGGCATTCGGCAATGATGTGCAGGGTAAGGGTAGTCTTGCCGGAGGATTCAGGGCCAAAGATTTCCGTAACCCTGCCGCGCGGAATACCGCCCACGCCAAGGGCCAAATCCAGGCCGATGGAGCCGGTGGGAATGACCGGGACTTCAATCTTTACGCCGTCTGAGAGCTTCATCACCGCGCCCTTGCCATACTTGCGCTCAATGCTTCCAAGTGCTGTATTCAGGGCCTCTGCGCGGGATTCTTCCACGCTTAGGGTAGGCTTTCTGGCCATGCCACATTTCTCCAGGAAAGGTTGCATAAAGAAGTTTGCAAACAGTAAGCACTAGCATCTTGCGGTCAATAAGGCAAATTGACGCAAAGTGTCAGGAAACCCATAAACTTCACTTATAATCGGAAAAGTTAAAAATAATTTCCCCAAAAATCCACTGGGAGCTAAAGCTTGATTATTCACAATTCCCCTATTTCAAGGAGAGGGTCTAATGGGCAAAGAAATTGAGCGCAAGTTTCTCGTCAAGAGCGATGACTGGCGCAAGCTTGCCGAAGGCGTCATGTACCGCCAAGGCTACCTGAACAGCGCCAAGGAGCGTACAGTGCGCATCCGCACTGTGGGCGACAAGGCTTTTCTGACCATCAAGGGCATCACCGTTGGCGCGACCCGCGTGGAATACGAGTATGAAATTCCCTATGCCGACTGCATGTTCATGCTCGATAACCTGGCGGAAAAGCCAATCATCGAAAAAAAACGCTACAAAATTCCCATGGACGGATTCACCTGGGAAGTGGACGAATTTTTTGGCGAGAACAAGGGCCTGATTGTGGCCGAAATTGAGCTTGCCAGCGAAGATCAGGCTTTCCCCAAGCCAGCCTGGATTGGCGAGGAAGTCAGCGGCGATCCGCGCTATTTCAATTCCAACCTGATCAAGCATCCCTACTGCTCCTGGTAGGTCAAGGAGGCTCAAATGGCTGACGTATTTGCCAAAAATGTTTCCACAAGCGCGGAAGAAGCCGCCAAAATCGTGCCCCGCGCAGAATTTCGCGTTTTCGGCCACGGAATTATCGAGATCGTGAGCGAGAGGATGTGGGGCGCCCAGGCTACCCTGTTCAAGGCCCGCAAAATGCCCGAGGAGACCTACTTCCTCTCGCGCAAGACCACGGATGCCAATGTCAAGGTGCGCGATGGCCTTTTGGATATCAAAACCAAGGTGGGCGAGACGCCCGAGGGCTACGAAATCTTCCAGCCCCGCGGCAAGTTCCAGTTCCCGGTAAAGCGCGAGGACTTGGCGACAATTCTTTCGCATCTCAAGGTAGAAATGAAGCTTGAGCGCGATGTCTATACTTTGGACGAATTTATAGGCATGGCCCGCGCCAATGCCGACATGGCCGTGGTTTTGGTAGAAAAGATGCGCTACGGCTTCAGCGTTGAGGGCATTATCTGCGAATATGCCAAGGTCTGGTTCAATGGCGCGCTTCTGGAATCGGCATGCTGCGAGAGTGAGGACTATGCAGGTATGCGCAAGGCAGTTGAGGCCCTTGGCATAGCCGCCATGCCCAACACCAACTATCTCAAGGCCGCCCGCCGTGTGGTTGGCATGGCCTAGAAAAGTGTTCGCCGTTCCGAACACGCATAGCTGAGCAAAGCAAGACAGGGAGAAGCAATGTCCACAAACCAAGCCCAAGCAGTCCAGCCCGAGTTTGACCCCCTGGACATGAAAAACTACTCCCTGGACAAGCTTCCAGAGTTGAAAGGCGGCAAGTGGAGCGCGAGATTCAAGCTCGTGGGCACGCCCCTGGGCGTTTTTTTCTTCCTCTACTACGTCCTGCTCTGGTGTGGGCCTATCGAACTCTTTGAAAACCAGACCAAGGTGCCTCCCCAGCACTGCTATGCTACAATGGCCATTTTCATGGCTTCGCTCATTCTCTGGCTTTCGGAGTCCATTCCCAATTACCTTACAAGCTTCATGATCATTGTGGCGGCCATTCTCACTGGCGTGATGAAGATGCGCCCGGCCTTTGCCATGCTCGGCGAGCCGGTAATGGTTCTGAACATTGCGAGCTTCATCATGGCCAGCGCCCTGGTTGCCACAGGCCTGGCCAAGCGCCTCTGTATCTGGATGGTACTCAAAATGGGCAACTCCGTATTGCTCATGCTGGCCTGTTTCATGATCCTCAACCTGATCTTGGGCGCTTTCATCAGCGCAACAAGCGCCAAGACGGCCCTGCTGCTTCCGCTGTTCATGGTTCTGGCGGCAATCTACGGCTCGCCTGGCGGCGAAAAGCGCAACAATGTGGGACGCAACTTTGTGCTCCAGAATCTTCTGGCCAACAATGTCTCGGCCTCGGCTTTCATCACCGGCTCAGCAGCCAACCTTCTGGCAGCAACACTTCTGGAACAGGCCGGGCATAAGGTCTATTACAGCGAATGGCTCATGGCCCTTCTGCCTTTGGCTATTATCCAGTGCGCGGTCTCCTGGTGGAGCGGCACACGCCTGATCTTCCCCATCAGCAAAGAGGAGGCAAAGCCCAAGATTGCTGGCGGCCTTGAGCGACTTTCTGATGAGCTTGCCAATCTGGGCAAGACCAGCGCGGCAGAAATCCGCGCAGGTGTGATCTTTGTCATAGTCCTTCTGCTCTGGGCAACGGATCGCTATCACGGCATCCGCGCCGAGGTAATCGCCATGTGCGGAGCCATTGCCGTGCTTATGCCGGCGGTACTCAAGCTGCCGCGCCTTGGCGTAATCAAGTGGAACGATGCGGACATTCCCTGGCACATGCTCATGTTCTCCTGGGGCGCCTATGTGCTTGGCGGAATCATGGAAAAAACGGACATAGTCGGTCTTTTTGTCCATTCCATGCTTGATAGCTGGAATGCCCAGGCCATGCCCAAGGTGGCCGTGTTCACCGTGCTGGCCCTGCTTTTTGCCTTAACCACCCTGGTCAGCGAAAGCAAGACTGCAAGGACAATCGTGCTTTTTCCGATCATGATCAGCGTGGCCCAGCGCTTTGGCTGGAATGTCATCGGCTTCTGCCTGCCAATGGCCTTTCTGATCAACCAGGTCTATGTACTCTACTTCAACTCCAAACCTGCAACCATCAGCTATCTTACAGACCAATATACCAACTGGGAGTCATTCAAGTTCGGCTTTATCCAGCTTTTGCTCAGCGTGGTCATGCTCATCCTCTGGACGCAGTATGCCATGCCGCTCATGGGTTTTGACAGCAAACTCTGGTAGTTTTTGATCCTCAACCAAGGAGAGGGAGTTATGTGGAAAAGGCTTACACTTTGCGCTCTGGCCCTTGGCTTGCTTCTTGCGCCAAAGGCCAGCCTGGCCGCGCCTCTGCACAAGGATCTCATGGCCAGCTGGAAACAGCAGTCAAGCCTTGTGGAAGGACGCGAATTCAAGTTTCTGGCCGATCCCGCCAAATTGCCCCCAGACATGAAAGCGGCTTTCAAGGAAATCTGGGACAAGGCCGCCGCAGTGGCCAAGTCCAAGGGCATTGAAGCCAGCCTGAAAGAAAAGAACCCCTTCAAGCTTGATCCTACGCTGAAAACTTTCTTCGATACCCCTGACCGCAAGCTCTGGAAAGCAGGCTGGCTGATCCGCGTAACCACAAGCTTCAAAAAAGGCTATGCCGAATCCATCGTGCGCGTGATGGTCAAGCGAATCAACGCCCCGGCCAAGACCATTCTGGCTAACAAGATGAGCGCTTCCGCCGATGTGGAAAAACCCAAGGTGAGCATTGAGGACAATATCGGGATCAATGCGGACGGCACGCTTTATTCCTATCTGGAGCAGGGCCTTTCGTTTCGGATTAACCGCGCCGAGCTGGGCGAGATGAATTTGGCAGATTTTGGCAAATTTGTGCCAGGCTTGCTCAAGATTGGCCTGCCAGCTGATACCAAGCTTGATGCCACTCCGGCCTTCGGCATCCGCTGCAAGCCAGGCTACCTTAACCTGGCTGGCCTGGACGCGCCTGTGGGCGTCTCCATGGAAGCCTGGGCGCGCAGCGATGGCGCAAAACCCTTTGTCTATGACTTTTCCTTTGGCTACGAAGGCGAATTTGACAAGATGGATGCCACGCACACCCAGGCCCAGGACTATACCATCGCCATCTACAAGGAACTGAACAAGCAAATCGGCTTTGAGAATACTGCCCAGTATGGAGGTTCCAAGGTTCGTGTTCTGCTACAGGAATTGCGCAAGTAAAAGTCATTTCAGGATGAAATGATCTGATGATTTTTATAAGGGAGGATTCATGAAAAAGACCCTGATTTCTGCGGCTCTCGCGTTGCTTTTCCCCCTGGCGGGTCTTGGCCAGGCAGCGGAGAAAGAAGCGCCGGATCTGGACAAGCTCTATGGCAAGCCCAATCGTCCCTCCTACATCAAGCACTACGAGGCAGACAAGAACCACAAGGTTCTGCTCAACCCCTATCTTCAGGTCGGCTCAAAAGAGCATCGCGCCATGCTCGATCCGCGCCGCCCTGTCTATAACTACAATGTTACCCAGGAGGGCAATGTGGCCTTCATTGAGGAAGCGCCGCATCCCTACGGCCGCACCTATCCCAAGGGCTTCTTCCGCCCGGAGGACAAATCCCAGCGCAAGCCAGGCACAACCGAGAACTATGGTCATGTTTCCGGCACAGGCGGCGGCCCTGGCCGGATCAGCGGCGAGATCATCAATGACGAGAAAAACAAATGCTGGCTGATCAACAACAAGTCCGGGCGCTATTCCAAGCGCAATCCTGACCGCACCCCGGAACAGTTCTTAAACGCCCTGCTGCTGATTCAGGAAGTGGCCGACCCCAATGGCCAGCCCTGGTGCAAGTCTGGCGTGTATCTTCTGGCCTATGCGCCGGACAATATCGCCAAGGAACTGCGCCAAAGCCCGGATATGCGCTATGAGGATGAAAAGACCAAGAAAAACGCCCATATTCTTGTGGCCCCTGGCGCAAAAGTGCCCAAGTATGACATTCCGCCATACCAGCACCTGAATCTGGACGCCGTGAACGCCGCGCCAGAGCAGCAGGCCAAGGCCAGCAAAGCCCCGGAGGAAAAGAAGCCCGCAGCCGAAGCCCCGAAGAAAGACGGTAAAAAAGCCTATAATGACGATCCTTCCTAGGGCTGGTGTTTTCTGGCCGCTTATGTGGCCGTTATGCGCAGGATAATTGAGCAAGGAGCATCAAGAGATGAAAAAAATGATTCTTCCGCTGACCCTGGCCGCCCTGCTGGCTCTGCCGGGTTTGAGCAACGCAGCCGGGCTTGTTGAGCAACAGTCTGTTTTGAAGGGCGAAAAGCATTTTCTCAATGATTATACTACCCATAATACAGACGGCACAGTCAATGTTATAGTGGAAATTCCGGCCGGCACCACTGCCAAGTATGAGGTGGATCACAATACGGGCCTGATGGTTCTGGAGCAGAAGAATGGCAAGCCCCGCTATGTGCAGTATCTGCCCTATCCTGGAAACTACGGCCTGATCCCGCGCACGGTCATGGCCAAGGAATTTGGCGGTGACGGCGATCCCCTCGATGCCATTGTACTGGGCGATGCAGTGCCCCGCGGCACAGTGCTAAAAACGAGGCCCATTGGCGTTCTCAGACTCAAGGATCACGGCGAGGAAGACAGCAAAATTCTCATGGCCGCCGAAGGCTCAGCCTTTGACAAAGTTCACAGCGTCAAGGATCTCAAGGCCAAATTCCCTGGCGTGACTGAGATTATTGAAATCTGGTTCACGTCCTACAAGGGTTTTGACAAGGACGGCAAGCTGCCCATGAGTTCGGACGGCGTAGCTGAGCGCAGTGATGCCATCAAGATCATCGGCGATGCAGCCCTCGCTTTTGAGCGCTCGCATGTCAAGGATTCGGACAAGCCCAAGCTTGATCCCAACGGCAACCCCTATCCCTACTTCTCGCCAGAAGCCAGGAATATTGGCGACTAAGGGCTGGCCGCTCCCCTGAGAGTCAGCCAGATCAAAAAGCGCCCTGCAAGGCGCGCTTTTTGTTTGAGCTACAGATGCCCTAAAAAGATTCGACAGCCTGGCAGAAGATGATTATGCTCCTGACAGGCAAACAATGAAAAGAATCGCAGATTGGCTGGAAAAAATCAGCGCTGGCTCAATGCTCATAGGACTTTTTCAAAATAGCCTGTGGGCAATCGCCATTGGACTTGGGACATTGATAGGCAGCATGTATATCACCAGGAAATTTTTATGACCCTTGCATGGATTTCGGTTGTCGCAATTTGCATAGGCGCTTTTTTATATGCCCTGCATCTTGGCAATAGCCGCGAACACAAATAATCGTTCAGCTGCAAATATCCATTAGCCCAGAAGCTCCTCTGGCAGGGGCACGCCGTGGCTGTAGAGCAGATTCAGAAAAGATTTTACAGCATGGCTCATGCTTCGGCCTGGGACATAGAGCATAAAATAGTCGGTATGCAGGTCAAAATCAGCTACTGCAAGCTGAACCAGCAAGCCGGCCTCAATATCCCGCCAGGCGGCGCTTCGCGGAAGCACCGTGATGCCCATGCCCTGGGCAACCAGGGCCTTGAGCGCCTCCATGTTATTCACGGTAAAAAGCGCAGGCATACGCTCACAGCCATGCGTCTTGAGCCATTCCAGAACCTTGTTGGTCACCCGTGTGCCTGGCTCACGCAGGAGCAGGGCTTCTTCCAGCAGCTTATGCGCTTCCAGCGCACCCTGTTCACTGGCCAGGCGCATGGATGGGGCGCAAACCCAGATCAGCGGCTCACGGTGCATGAAGTGGCGCGTAAGGCCAGGGTGCTGCAGGGAGCTTCCGCCAAAGCCCAGGTCGAGCTTGTCCTGATGCACAAGCTCGGCCACATCGTGCGAATTCTCCACCGAAAGCGCAATGCGCACGCCGGGATGAAGCTCGTGAAAACGCGAGATATACCAGGGCAGATAATAAGAACCCATGATCGCGGTAGCCCCGATATTGATATGCCCCTGACCGAGATCACTCAGGCTTTCAAAGGCATTTTCCAAATCCTGTACCAAGCTGAAAATTTTTTGGGCATAGGCAAAAAGCAGCCGCCCCTCCTCGGTCAAAAGTATTTTGCGGCGGCTGCGGTCAAAAAGCGTGACTTTGAGGCTGTTTTCCAGATTCTGGATCTGCTGGCTTACCGCAGGCTGGGTCAGATAAAGATCCCGTGCGGCCTGGGTGAAGCTCTGGGTTTCGGCTACGCGAAAAAAAGTTTTGAGATAGTCGATATTCATATTCGCCCCAAAGCCCTTGACTGATGGCCTGACTTGCCGCAAGCCTAACATATTCACAGGCAAAGAAAAGAGCCAGGCATCCCGCGCCTGATAACAAAGCTTTATCGCTGAAATACAGACTTCTAATTATCCTTTTTTTTGCACTGTGCTTAATTAAAAGTGGGAATGGGGATTCCCGCAGATAGGGCACAGGGCTGCTAAACAGGGGTTTTTAGCAAAAGGAAGGGAAGGGATGAAAAAGCTGACCGGGCTTATACTGGCTTGGGCGCTCATTCTAGGCATGGCCTCAAATGCCAGCGCCATCCAGTTCAAGGGCAAGGGCATGATCAGCAATGCCTTTGAGTACGCTTCAAACAACAAATTTGCCAACAAGGAAGCGGGCGACCGCAATGACGATGAATTTCTGGCTTCCGAGCGCATCCGCCTGCAACTTTCAGCCATTGCTTCGGAATCGCTCTCGGGTGTGGTCTATTTTGAAGTAGGCGATATAGTCTGGGGTCAGGCCAAAACTGGCGGTGCCCTGGGCGCGGATGCCACGATTATTGAGCTTAAAAGCGCTTATCTTGACTGGGAGCCGCCAGCCATTGACCTCAAGGTGCGCATGGGTATTCAGGGCATGGCGCTCCCGCTGATGGCCTCCAAGGGCAACTTTGTGCTTGACGATGATGCCGCAGGCATAGTCGCCAACTACAAGGTCAACGAGAATGTGGCTGTGACTGGCATGTGGGCGCGCCTGCTTAATGACAACCCCCTTGATAAAGGTGAGGATAAAGTTGTTGACAATACAGTGTTTATTCATGATTCCACCCGCACATACAATGGCGACAGGCCAGACCACGACGCCTTTGACTTTTTCAGCCTGATCCTGCCGCTGAACTTTGAGGGCCTGAAAATCTCCCCCTGGGTGGGCTTTTCGGCCATGGGCGACGGCATTGGCCGCAATCCGAACAAGAACTATGATGAGGGCTTTGTAAAGACCTCACGCAAGAAACTTCAGGAAGGCATGGGTGTTTATACTGGTGAAGGTTCTAAACCCGTGCTTCTGGAATACGGGGGGGGGGAGACCTATACCTGGTGGGGTGGCCTTTCGGCCAGTCTCACGGCCTTTGATCCCATCCGCATCAAGTTTGACTTCATCTACGGCAACAAGCAGGGCAACGGCACCTATAGCAACACATATTATTCCAAAAACAATGGAGAAGTTGCTGAAATTCAGCCAGGAGCGCTTGCACGTGGGATGCATCTGGATGCGGACCGCTACAACCGCCACGGCTGGTATGTGAGCGCCCTGGCCGAGTACAAGATGAAGAATCTCACGCCCGGGATCTTCTTCTGGTACAGCTCAGGCGATGATGACAACCTGAACAACGGCTCCGAGCGTTTGCCGGCCATCTCAGGCAACTGGGAATATACCCACACTGGCTTCAAGGGCACCAATGCCTCGGGCCAGTATGACGGGCTTTTGGCCTATTCGCCCATTGGCATGTGGGGCATCGCCTTGCAGGTTATGGACATCTCCTTCATCAAGAGCCTCAAGAACCACCTCAAGGTGCTCTATATGCGCGGCACCAACTCGGCCAATATGCCAAAAAAGGTTGCCGAATCACAATATTATCTGACAACAAAGCCGAATGGTAAGGGCACTAAGGTTGACGGCATCAGCCCGGCCGGGGCCATTGCCTCTTACATGACCACCAATGACTGGGCCATGGAAGTGGATCTGACCACGGAATACAAGATTTACGACAACCTCAAGCTCATTGGCGAAGTGGCCTACATCCATACCGCCTTTGACAATTCCACCTGGAAGTGGACCGGACCAAACGGCGTAACCTATGGCAGTCTCTGGGCGCAGCGCCCAAGCTGGCCGGATGCCTTCAAGGCTGGCGTGCATTTCCGTTACGATTTTTAATGTCTTTCCAATGGTGCGCCCGTTCTTGCGGGCGCACCATTGCAGGCAGGCACTGCATCTGGCATAGTGCCGGAATGAGCCGCCAGAAAACAAAAGCCGCCTCATCCGCACAAAAAAATCCTCGCCCGGAGTCTGCCGCGGCCAAAAAGCGCCGCGCCGCGCAAATCCTCTCTGCGCTCAAGAAGCGCTATCCCCAGCCCAGGCCAGGGCTTGAGTTCAAGAATCCCTGGGAGCTTCTGGTTGCCACTGTGCTTTCCGCGCAATGCACAGATGCGCGGGTTAATCAGGTTACGCCCGCGCTCTTTGCGCGCTGGCCCGATGCCAAGGCCCTTGCGGGCGCAAGCCAGGAAGAGCTTGAAAGCGTAATCCACTCCTGCGGCTTTTTTCGGAGCAAGGCAGGCAATCTTATCTCTACAGCAAAAATAATTTCTGCCGATTATGATGGTCAGGTGCCGCAAAGCTTTGAAGCATTGCTCAAGCTTCCGGGCATTGCGCGCAAAACGGCCAATGTGGTTCTCTTTGCGGCTTTTGGCCAGAATGAAGGCCTGGCTGTGGATACTCATGTCAAGCGCATCAGCCAGCGGCTTGGCCTGACAGACGCAAAAGAGCCAGTGGGAATTGAGCGCGACTTGCTTGAGCTCTTTCCCAGGGAGGAATGGGGCGACTTGAATCACCGCCTCGTGGCCTTTGGCCGGGAAGTCTGCCAGGCGCGCAAGCCCGCCTGCAGCAGTTGTGAGCTTGAGCCATTTTGTCCGCGCCCTGACGGTGCGCAAGCCTAAGCGAGACGCCCATGAGCATGAACCCGCTTTTGCGCAATAACGAACTTGAGATTATCGAGTTCCTCATAGACGAACGCCTTGAGGACGATAAGCCCTATAGCGGGCGTTACGCAATCAATGTGGCCAAGGTGCTGGAGATTATCCGCGTGCCGAATGTCACAAATATGCCGGGCAGCCACGATCCCAGTATGCTTGGCACATTCAATCTGCGCGGGCATGTTCTGCCCCTGCTCAATCTGGCAACCTGGCTGGGCAAGGATATGCGCCGCACCAATAATGACAAGGTCATTGTCACCGAATTTTCCGGGGTGCGCACGGCCTTTCTGGTCTCGGCAGTGGAGAGCATCCACCGCCTGGCCTGGGATCGCATTGAGCCGCCAAACCGTTATGTGCAGGCTTTTTCCCGCGACAGCATCACCGGCATCCTGCGCATTGACGAGCGCGTGCTTTTTATCCTCGACATGGAAAAAATTCTCGCCAGCCTGGACAGCAACCTGGATATGTCGAAGATGAAGCCGGATGTGCCGGAGGAACTGCCGCCCATGCCCGAGCCTGTGCGCCTGCTCCTGGCCGATGATTCAAGCTCCCTGCGCAAGATTGTCAAATCTTTCCTCGAAAAATCAGGCTATGAGGTGACCACAGCTAGCAATGGCCGCGAAGCCTGGGAATATCTCTCCGGCCTGGCCCATGCCCAGAGCGGCGAAAAAATCAGCGGCCGCGATGTTTCGGAAATTGTCGATCTGGTCATCTCGGACATCGAAATGCCCGAGATGGACGGCCACGCCCTGACCTGCAAGATTCGCGAAGATCCATCAATGCAGAAGCTTCCTGTGGTGCTCTTCTCCTCGCTGATTACCGATGTGCTTAGGGCCAAGGGACTCAAAGTTGGCGCAAACCGCCAGGTCTCCAAGCCCGATCTGGCCGGGCTGGACAAAATCGTCAAGGAACTGGTGGAGGAGCGCCAGCGCAAAAGCTAAGCCAGCGCTGGTTTATGGGCACACAGGCATAAGGCAAAGCCAGGGAAGCGCCGCTCCCCGAATCAGTCAGAGCAATCAGCCCTTTGCTCGGCGGCCTTTTTTTTGCATAATCAGGCTCATGCCGGTCTTTGAATACGATCCCTCGGTGGTTTTAAGCCTGATCCTGACGATCATGCGCGTGAGCATTGTCATGTTCATGCTCCCGGTATTCAACACCAACAATATTCCCATGCAGGTCAAGGCTGCGGCGACCATTGTCTTTTCCCTGGGCGTCTGGCCGCATCTGGCCCTTTCTGGCAATCTTATGCCTGAGCATCCCTTTGATCTGGCCCTGATGGCCCTGGGCGAGGTCTTTATCGGCCTGGTTTTGGGCATGGCTGTCAATTTCCTGTTCATGGGCATCCAGTCAGGCGGCGAGCTTCTGGGCTTCCAGATGGGCTTTACAATGATCAATTTTGCCGATCCGCTCACTGGCAACCAGACCGGGGCAACAGCCTTTTTTCTCTGGATGGTGACTTTGCTTACCTTTCTGGCCCTGGACGGGCATCTATACATGATCAAGGGCTTTGCGGCCTCATTCAGCATTGTGCCGCCTGGCACACTGTTCATCGGCGAAAACCTGCTCTGGGAAATTCTCTCACTCTCGGCCCAGGTCTTTGTGCTGGCGCTGAAAATTGCAGCGCCAGTGATGGTTGCCCTGTTCATGGTTGAAGTTGCCCTAGGACTTGTGGCGCGGACTTCGCCCCAGGTGCATATCATGGAGTTTGGCTTTCCGATCAAGATTGGCGTGGGCTTTTTCTTTGTGGGGCTTTTGCTCGTAATCATGGCCGAGCAGGTGGAGAACTTCATCAGCGGCATGGACGCGCTCTTTGTCAACCTGCTGCGCGGCATGAGCAGCCTGTTCCAATAAAGGCACAGCTAAACATCCGCAAATCTTTTTTGGCACAAAAGCAGAATTTTTACCTTGACAGTCTTATATAACATATAGTACTTATATGTTAAAATTGGTACAAGTGTCTATTCTCATGGCTTGTTCGTCTTAACCGCATCTTTGCAAGGAGATCTTCTATGCGTTTTTCTGCTTTTTTTGCGGCGCTGGCACTGGCTCTTGTCATCTCCGCTCCTGCTGGCGCGGCCAGCTATCCTGACAAGCAAATCACAAACATCATTGCCTTTACCGCCGGCGGCTCAAGCGACGTTCAGGCCAGAATAATGCAAAAATACTGGAACAAATACGCCAAGGACGCCCCCTGGGTCTTTGTTTACAAGCCAGGCGCTGGCGGAATGATCGGCTTTACGGAAATCGCCAAGTCCAAGGCCGATGGCTACACCATTGGCGGCATGAACACCCCGCACCTGATTTTGCAGTCTCTTGCGCAGAACGCACAGTTCAAGCCCAATGATTTTGAGTATATCTGCGAGGTGGTCAACGATCCCCAGTGTGTGGCGGTGCGCAAGGACAGCCCCTTCAAGACCATTGAGGAACTGGTTGCCTTTGCTGAAAAAAATCCCGGCAAGCTCAAGGTTGGCCTTTCCGGGCCGCTTTCCGGCCATCACCTGATGCTGCTTGACTGGCAGAAAAAGATGCCCAATGCCAAGCTGAGCAACGTATTCTACAAAGGCGCTGCCGATCAGAACGCGGCGCTTCTGGGCGGCGAAGTTGACCTGATGTTCGGCAATATCAACGACGTGATGCGCGCTCTGGACGAATTCCGCGTGCTGGGCGTAGCCGCTGACAAGCGCAACGACTTTTTGCCGGAAATTCCCACGCTCAAGGAAAGGAAAATTGACATTGTCTCCGATATTCGCCGTGCCTTTGCCGCTCCCAAAGGCATAGCCCCGGAAAAGATCAAGGCCCTGCGCGACATATTCGAAAAAATCAGCAAAGACCCCGAATATATCGCCGACATGAAGAAAGCCGGCCAGCCTTATGAATACATGAGCGGCCCGGATTTTGCCAAATACATTGACTCGCAAACCGACAAAGCCCGCAAGGCCCTTTCTGAAGCCGGCCTCCTGAAGCAGAAGTAATAAATCAGGCCGCGTTCCCAACGCCTTACGGGAACGCGGCCTTTTTGTCTGCTTGCCCTGATCTGCATTTGCCGCGGCACTTCCCGGTGCAGTTGGCGATTATGGGCAAAAACACAAAATAAAGCGGAGATGCCATGACAGAGTTTATTCTGCCATCGATAATCCACCTTTTTGAGCCGATTAACCTCTTTCTGATGGTAGCCGGGCTTACTGGCGGAATCATCATTGGCGCCATGCCCGGGCTATCGGCCACAATGGGCGTTGCGCTTATGGTTCCCGTTACCTTTGCCATGAACCCAACCAGCGGCCTGATCATGCTTGGGGCGATATACGCTGGCGCGATCTATGGCGGCGCAAATTCGGCAATCCTGATTTGCACACCTGGGACGCCCTCCTCGGTAGCCACTACTTTTGACGGCTGGCCGCTCTGCCAGAAAGGCCGCGCCGACATCGGCCTTTATACTTCCCTTCTTTCCTCCGCCTTTGGCGGGATAGTTGGCACACTTTTTCTGCTCTGTTGCGCCGCATCCCTCGCACGCCTGGCCCTGAAATTTGGCGGCCCGGAAACTTTCTGGCTCTGCCTTTTCGGGCTTTCGACTATTGCGGTAATGACGCCTGACAATATGGGCAAGGGCATTTTATCCGGGGCTGCGGGTATTCTTGTGGCCACAGTGGGCATGGATCCAAATACTGCTGTGCCGCGCTTTACCTTTGGCATCTATGAAATGATCCAGGGCATAGCCGTTATCCCCTGCATGATCGGCCTTTTTTCATTCTCCCAGGTACTTTTTTTGATCGGAACAGATAAAAATTTTATCGCCGAGTACAATCCGCAAAAAGGCGCATTTCTGCAAGTTTTCAAATATCTTTTCAGCCATTGCAAAACTATTCTCCTGCGCTCCTCCATAATTGGCACAGGCGTTGGCATGTTGCCTGGCGCTGGCGGGGAGATAGCCTCGATCATCGCCTACAACGAATCCAAACGCTGGGATCGCGATCCGGCGCGCTACGGCAAGGGCTGCATTGAAGGCGTTGCCGCTTCCGAGAGCGCCAACAATGCGGTAATCGGCGGGGCGCTGATTCCCATGCTGACTCTGGGCATACCAGGATCAGCCGTGGCAGCGGTAATTCTGGGCGCATTGCTGGCCCACGGCATTCAGCCTGGCTTCAAAATTTTTACGGTTACAGGCCAGCTTGCCTATACCTTTATAATCTCGCAATTTGCGGTCAACCTGCTGATGATCCCGGTGGGTTTTCTGCTCTGCCGCTATATGGCCAAGCTTTTGAATATCCGTCTGACGCTGGTGGCCATTGGCATTGTGGTTTTGGCCTATATCGGCTCCTATGCCATCAGCAACAGCATGGCTGATATCTGGATTGTCTTTGTTTTTGGGATAATCGGCTTTTTTGGCGGAAAAGTGGGCCTGGATACCGGGGCAATGGCTCTTGGGGTAATTCTTGGGCCAATGATTGAGGAAAATCTTGGCAAATGCGTGGATCTTTCCCGCGCCACAGAAGGCGGCCTTGGCGAAGTATTGAGCAGCGGCGTGATCAACAAGACGCTGATTGCCATGTTTGTTCTATCCCTTTGCACGCCATTCCTCCTGAAATTGCGTAACAAGAAAAACGCGGCCCTTTTGCCGGAAATGCCAAAACCGGCCTGGAGCATTGATTGCCTCGCCGGAATTGGCTTTGCTGGCTTTGCGGCGCTCTTTTTTGTCCAGTTTGAAGATTTTGAAGGCGTAAGCCGGATTTTTCCTGAGTCACTGACGACAATTCTCGCTCTTGGCGGCGCGTATTTTATTGCCAAGGGTATCTGGCGCAGATTCAGGGATAGACAGGCGAAGGGAGACAAGAAGCAGGTTGCCTGGCGCAAAGTGGCCATAATCGCCTCGCTTTCTTGCGTTTATGCGCTGGCTATTCCGGTGATCGGCTTCCTAAGCTCAACAATACTGTATATTTTCTGCGCAACGCTGATTCTCGGAGACCGCTCGGCAGGATTGATGCGCCTTTGCTCCACGGCCATTGTCTTTGCCCTTGGCTTTGGCGCGGGCGTATGGGGCATTTTTACATTTCTGCTCAATGTGCCTTCGCCCACAGGTTTCTTGATTTAGCCCAGTGATTTTTTCCGGCAAAGAGTGGCATGGCGCTTGACAGTCTTATATAAGATATGAGAATCAAAAACAGCCAAGCAAATTAAGGAGGCGAGCATGTCTGTTCAATTTTTGGTTCACGAAGATGGCGACAGCGTTGGCGTCATCACAGTTGAGGGCGTAAAGGCCGGGGACGATCTCAACGGCTGGGTAATGAAAGAAGATAAGACCATTTCTTTCAAGGTACTCAACGATATTCCCATTGGGCACAAGATTGCGCTCAAGGATCTGAAGCCTGGCGACACAGTGATCAAGTACGGCACTGACATCGGCAAGGTTGTTGCTCCGATCAAGAAAGGCGAGCATCTTCACGTTCACAATGTCAAGACCAAAAGGTGGTAAGCGCAATGGATCTTGCTAATCAGAAAATCTTCGGCTACCGCCGTGAAAATGGCCGGGTGGGCGTTCGCAATCATGTCATAATTCTGCCTCTTGACGATCTTTCCAATGCAGCCTGCCTTGCGGTGGAGAACAACATCAAGGGCACTCTCGCGCTTCCGCACCACTATGGCCGCCTCCAGTTTGGCGAAGACCTTGAACTGCATTTCCGCACGCTTATCGGCATTGGCTGCAACCCCAACGTGGCCGCAGTGGTGGTCATTGGCATTGAGCCGGAATGGACTAAGGTCATTACCGATGGCATCGCCAAGACTGGCAAGCCGGTTTTTGGCTTCTCCATTGAGCAGCATGGCGATACCGACACCATCGCCCGCGCCTCCTACAAGGCCAAGGAACTCGTCCAGTGGGCCACGGAGCTTCAGCGCGTAGAATGTTCAGTCAAAGACCTCTGGGTCTCCTGCAAATGCGGCGAGTCCGACACCACCTCCGGCCTGGGCGGCAACCCCACAGTGGGCAACGCTTTTGACAAGCTCTATGCCAATGGCAATGTGCTCTTCTTTGGCGAGACCACCGAAATTACCGGCGGCGAACACCTTGTGGCCAAGCGCTGCCGCACGCCCGAAATCGCCGCGCAGTTCATGAAAATGTGGAACGATTACAATGACTTTATCATGGCCAACAAGACCAACGATCTTTCCGACTCCCAACCCACCAAGGGCAATATTGAGGGCGGCCTGACCACCATTGAGGAAAAGGCCCTGGGCAATATCCAGAAAATTGGCCGCAAGTGCATGGTTGACGGCTGCCTTAAGCCTGCTGAAATGCCCACCGGCCCGGGCCTGTGGTTCATGGATTCTTCCTCGGCTGCCGCAGAAATGGTAACCCTTGTTTCTGCTGCTGGCGCTGTTGTGCATTTCTTCCCTACCGGCCAGGGCAACATCATCGGCAACCCGATCCTGCCGGTGATCAAGATTTCGGCCAACCCGCGCACCGTGCGCACCATGAGTGAGCATATTGACCTTGACGTAAGCGGCATCTTAAAGCGCGAGCTTAATCTTGACGAAGCTGGCGATCAGCTGCTCAAGCTTATGGTACGCACTGCCAATGGCCGCAATACCAGCGCCGAAGCCCTTGGGCATCGCGAAATCGTTATGACCAAGCTTTTCAAAAGCGCATAGCCAAAGAACATGCCGCCTGAAGGCGGCAGACACAGGATTAAAGGCGGGAGGCGACTCCCGCTTTAATCTTGGCTTGGGGATCAGTTGATTTCGATTTTATAGACAAAATCATGCGCGGTATTGATGTGGCTGACGCGCCTTTCCACCGGGCGGCCCTTCAAGTCATAGGCAACGCGCGAGACCACAAGCATCGGCTGGCCCTGGGGCACACCAAGATTGGCCATGTCGGAGGCGTCAGGCAAAGCGGCCTCAATTTTTTCGATGGCCTTGGCTACGGTTATTCCATGCTTGACCTGATAACACTCATAAAGGGCGTTGGGGACGCTCTCAAGAGTTTTGCCAAAATCGGGAAAGAGGTCTTTGGGCAGGGCAACGCGCTCGTTGATCACGGGCCTGTCATTCAAAAAGCGCACGCGGTCAATATGCAGAACAATGGCGGTTTTGGAGAGATGCAGGGACTCCATTTCCTCAGCGCTGGCAGCGCCCTCGCTGACTGAATAAATTTGCGAAACAGGATAGATGCGCTTGCCGCTTGCATCGGTAAACATGAAAAAATGAAAAAGGTCGCAGTCCTGATCCATTATGCTTACCGCTGTGCCCTTGCCCTGGTAGCGCACCAGACGCTTTTCGCGCGTAAGCTCATTGAGAGCCTTGCGCAATGTCCCCTGGCTTATTCCATATTCACCAGCAAGGGCAATTTCACTGGGGAGGAAGCTTCCCGGCCCCCACTCCCCCTGGATAATGCGTTCAAGGATAGCCTTTTTGACCTGCTCATAGAGAGGAATAAAACTGAGTTTTGCCGAAGTTTCCCCGCTCATCATCAGTCCTTTGTTGCGGATAATTTAGCTATCTGATATATGTTATAATATAACCTTATAAAAATCAATGCACAGATCAATCAATAACAGGAAAGGAGCAAGCTAATGCCAGAAATCGTGATCAGTGAATTTATGGATCAGGACGCCGTGAACTGCCTGGCAAGGCAATTTGAAGTCTATTATGATAAAAATCTTGTGAACGAGCCGGAAAAGCTGGCCGAATTGGCCCGCGACTGTACAGCGCTCATTGTCCGCAACCGCACCCAGGTGCGCGGGCCGCTCCTGGATGGACACAAGTTGCGCGTTATCGGCCGCCTGGGAGTGGGGCTAGATAATATTGACTGCGCGGAATGTGCCAAAAAAGACATAGAGGTTATTCCCGCCACAGGCGCAAACGATGTATCTGTGGCTGAATATGTCATTGCTGGCATATTGATGCTCCTGCGCGGAAGCTACGCTGATACCGCTGAGGTCGCCGCCGGAAAATGGCCGCGTGAAAAACTGATTGGGCACGAAGTTCTCGGCAAGACCCTCGGCCTGGTGGGCTTTGGCGGAATTGCCCGCGAAGTTGCCGCAAGGGCCAAGGCCCTGAGCATGAACGTCATTGCCTATGACCCCTTTGTGGCGGCCAACGACAAGGCCTGGTCCAGGCTTGGCGTTAAGCAGGTGGATCTTGATTATCTCCTGGCAAATTCCAATGCCCTGAGCCTTCATGTCCCGCTGAACGACAGCACAAGGAGCTTGCTTGACGCAAAGCGCATTGCAGCAATGAAAAAGGGCGCGGTGATCATCAATACCTCAAGAGGCGGCGTGGCTGACGAAAAAGCGGTTGCCGAGGCTCTCAAGAGCGGCCAGCTTGGGGGCGCACTTTTCGATGTCTTTGCAAAAGAGCCTTTGCCAGCGGGATCTGCCCTGGCTGATGCGCCAAACTGCATTCTTACGCCGCATATTGCCGGGGTCACAGACGAATCTAATATCCGCGTAAGCGCGTTGATCGCGGACAAAGTGGCTGATGCCTTGAATAAGGAGCAGAAATAATGCTTTTAAGTGCCGAACAACTGCGCCAGCTTGGCATAAAAGTGTTTGAAAAGGCCGGAGTCTGCGCCAAAGATGCCGAAATCGTGACTAACGCCCTGCTTATAGCCGAACTTGACGGGCTGGCTTCGCACGGCTTTTCACGCATCCCCTTTTATGCCGATCAGGTTATCTCCGGCAAAATTGCCAAGGACGCAATTCCTGCAATCACCAATCCAGCACCGGCTGTGCTTATCGTTGACGCCGGAAATGGCTTTGCTTTTCCGGCCATTACCCAGGGGCTTGAAGCCGCCATTCCCCTGGCAAAGCAAAACGGCATCGCGGCCATGTCAGTGCGCAGATCCCATCATTGCGGCGTTTTGGGGCTGTATGCCGAAGAGCTTGCCAACGCCGGCCTGATTTCGCTGATCTTTTCCAATACCCCGTCTGCCATGGCCCCCTGGGGGGGATCAAAATCCTCCTTTGGTACAAACCCCATAGCCTTTGGCTGCCCGAGGGAAAAGGCCGCGCCAATAGTGGTGGATCTCTCCCTGAGCAAGGTGGCCCGCGGCAAGGTGATGAACGCCAAGCAAAAAGGCGAAAAAATTCCCGAAGGCTGGGCGCTGGACGCAGAAGGCAAACCCACAACAGACCCGGAAGCCGCCCTGAAAGGCTCAATGATTCCGCTTGGGGATGCCAAAGGCTACGCGCTGGCGCTTATGGTGGAAATTCTTTGCGCCACTCTTGCTGGCTCCAATTACGCCTTTGAGGCATCAAGCTTTTTTGAAGCCACAGGCCCTGCGCCGGGCATTGCCCAAAGCTTTATCCTGATCGACCCAAAGCCCTTTAACCAGAACTTTGCAGTCAAGCTGGAAGCCCTGATGCAGCATATTCTCGATCAGCAGGGAACGCGCATCCCTGGCGAACGCAGGCTTGCCACTCGCGCCAAAAACCATTCAGCCGGGGTTAATTTGCCAGACGCCCTCTATGAGAAGCTGAATTCGTATCTGAACTGATTTTCTGAGCCGTGGTTTGAGCTATTCAAGCCACGGCTCAAAAATGCCAGGTAAAACGCTCTCTTATTGCGGAAGATCTTTTATTTTATGCGTATATTTATGGATTACATCACCAAGATAAACGGTAAAAATCGGGAACATGATGATTCCCAAAAGCGACAGGAGAAAACCGAGGAACATGCCCATTGAAGTCATTGGATTGATATAGCAGCCTATTGTTGTAACATTCATTCCCGCCCACCACAGCGCATACCAGAAATTCTTTATCGCATGGTTAATATCTTTTTCCACAACATAAAATATCAAGCCAGACATATAGACCCATGGTACGAGAACAAGAATATATGACACAAAAAGCGTTGTAACCATAGTTTTAGTTATATAGGTTACAACAATAACAAGAGCAAATAAGCCCCTTATGATCGGGATAAAGCACAGGAATGAGAGGATTTCCTTATCAACCTCCAGTCCCATCATATCAATAATATTCAAATAGGGAATGGATATAAAAAGAAAGGGAAATGCAAAAACCAGATATTTGATCTTTTGCTCTGATAAAATAAATCGGTAAAGATATTCGATCATAAAAATGATACAGACAACAAATTGATAGGTCATGTAAAGATTATTATCAAGATAGTCCTTGTCCTGAAATGTATAATAGGAAATAAAGGCAATCAGCCCGCAGGACAGGACAATAACCACATAATCCAAAAATTGCGGCAAGGTTTCGGCCCAGAAAAGTGATTTCCTCTTTTTGACATTGCCAATTTTTGTTTCGGTAGTCATAGCGCCTGCTTTTATTTATCTAGAATTTGAAAGCTTAGGTGGAGTGGAAAGCGTATCTACCCCAATCAAAGCAAACCAAGCTTCTTGCCATAGATCAAAGAAACAGTGGCGCCAATAATCTGCACAAGCATAGAGACGAACAAGACTGCGGAAACCCCGTGCCAGTGCAGCAGGAGAGGCATGAAGAAAACTCCCAGAATAGCGCCAACCTTGCCCAGTAAAGTTGCCAGCCCCATGCCCATACCGCGGTTCTGGACAGAATAAATCCGCGAGGGGATGATATAGGTAATCAGGTGCGGGCCGCAATTCAGGGCAGTTTCAAAGACCACAAAAGCAATCAGGCCATAGGCAGGTGGCAGTTCAAAATAATAGGCTGCCCAAAGCATTGCCATTGAAATGGCGCAAACAATGAAGCCATAGCCAAGGGACTTGACCACATTTACTTTATGCAAAATTGCCAGCCCCAGAGCAAAACCAACCACAATAAAGAAATTTATCCAGATTGTTGTTTCCAGAGAGGCGAGGATTTTGGGGACGCCAGTAAGGGCGCGGGAATCAAGCTTCAGATCCATAATCAGGATAGGCAGAAAAACTCCAATGCCATAAACCCCCAAACCCTCGCAGGCCCAGGGAATACCGCTGAAAATGATCTTCTGGAAATTAGTTCCCCGGCTTTGCTTTTTTTCCTGCGGCAAATCATTGGCTGTCTTTGTTTCGCCTTCCTCCACGCTATCGGGACCAAAAAATTCCCTGGCTGCTTTTTGCGCTTCTGCTTTCTGGCCTTTTTCCATAAGCCAGCCAGGGCTTTGATACCAGCGAATTCTGGCGATAAAGGTAATCAAGCCCAAAAAACCAATAAAGAGGATAAGTTCCCGCCAGGAAGCTGCCTGCGGCGACAATTTAAGCGCAAAATAACCAAAAACCGCCGCGCCAAAAAAACCCAGGGAGCTTGTTGCCTTTGCCAGGCCAAGCAGAAATTTTTTCCATTTCTCAGGCATGATCTCGGAAATATAGCCCGAGTCCAGGGAATAGCCGCCCCCCACGCCAAGCCCGATCAGGAAGATGCACAGAATAAGCGTCCATGTTCCGCTGCTGTAATAAACACCAATGGAGCCTGCAAAAATGAGCAACGGACAAAGCCTGAACAAGAGAAGATAGCCTTCCTTGTCCATCAGCTTGCCAACTATGACCGAACCAAGCGCAATGCCAATGAGGTTGCTGGAAGCAAGCAGACCCTGATCCAGGGGGCTGAGCTTAGGCTCGCCTAGCAAAATAATCAGCGGCAGAATAATCCCGACTATGGTCGATAGCGCCCCGCCAATCATCTGCTCCATTGCCGAGACAGCGAACAGATACCAGTGCCGCCAATCGAGAGGCAGCAGCGCCAAAGGAATATTCTTGGGCATGCCCGGTTAAGCCTTTGGATTATATTTCTTTTTCCAGTTGCGCATATCCGGCTCAGGATCCGCATCATCCAGTTTATACAAAGGCAGGAGGAAGAGCCAGGTGGCAATGCTGTGAAATTGCTTGAACATTAGGCGCAAAAGTTTCGGGCCTTGTCCCATGCCTGCGCCTGTCCAGCGACTGATTAAAATTGCCATTAGCGGCATACCGCACAGATCCTTTGACGCAGCGCGCTAGCAGATAGAGCATGTTTTCAGGACTTTTATCACCATTGTTGAAACATTCTCTTACCGCATAAAAATGCTGGATATGATCATCCCCGCTAGGATTGCGCGTTAGCACAAAGATTAAAATCTTGGCCTTTAATGGTCAAATTTTTCGCGCGCCTTTCATCTGGCTGAACATACCTTTATTTGCTAGTCTGAAATTTCAGCGTTCAAGAGTTCAAGCAGCTTCTGGAGAAGAAATGGCCGATCTTAAAAAAATTTATTCAAGCATCCTTGAGGAAGAATTTCCCGACCAGCTCAGCATTACCCTGGGCAATGAGACCCTGGTCTATGAAAAGCGCAAATGGTGCATTAATGGCGAAAGCAAGGGCCTGCGCTATGGCGAAAATCCGGATCAGCCAGCCGCGCTCTATGCCTTGCGCAAAGGGCGGATAAATGCGGGCGGAATTTCCTGGCGCGGCCCGGGCCAGGGCCTTGTCTCCGAACTTGGCGAAGCGCAGATGCTCCAGGCAGGCAAACACCCTGGCAAGACAAATCTCACAGATGTGGATAACGGCATCAATATCCTCCAGTATCTTAGCGAGCAGGCAAGCGCCATAATCCTCAAGCACAATAACCCTTGCGGCGCGGCCTGGGCTGGCGAGGAGCAGGGCGGCATCGCAAAGGCTCTTGAGCAAGCCTTCTGGAGTGACCGCATTGCCGCCTTTGGCGGGGTCATTGTGCTTAACCGCCCGGTAACCCTGGCTTGCGCCGAAATGATTGCGGCCAATTATTTTGAAGTTCTGGCTGCGCCGGATTATGAAGACGGGGCGCTGGATATTCTGGCCAGGCGCAAGAATCTGCGTATCATGGCCCTGCCTGGCCTTGCGCAGCTTGAAAGGCTTCTCGATTCAGCCTGGCTGGATATTAAAAGCCTCACTGACGGCGGTTTGATCGTTCAGCGCTCTTTCCGCAACCGCATCCTTGCGGATCAGGATTTTCAGCCAGCCACGGCAGTTGGCGAAAATGGGCTGGAAGTGGCTGCCCGCGCACCGAACAAGCAGGAACTTGAGGACTTGCGCTTTGCCTGGGCTGTGGAAAGCGGCGTTTCCTCCAACTCGGTCATTTTTGCCAAAGACGGCGTTACCCTGGCCATTGGCACAGGGGAGCAGGATCGCGTGGGCTGTGTGGAACTGGCCATTCACAAGGCCAGGAGCAAGTATATCGACAGTCTTGCCTATCGTGAATTGGGCCTTTCACTCTATGAACTCACGCAAAAGGCCAAAGCTGATCAGGAACTGGCCGCGAAACTGGCTGGCTTTGAAGATGAGGCCGAACGCAAGGCCGCGGGCTTGCGCGGCTCGCGCCTGGTATCGGACGGTTTTTTTCCATTCCGCGATGGCGTGGATCTGGCTATCAGCCAGGGGGTCACAGCCATTGCCCAGCCGGGAGGCGCCCTGCGCGATGCCGAAGTGATCATGGCCTGCAATCAGGCCGTGCCCCAGGTTGCCATGGTCTTTACCGGGCAGCGTTCTTTCAGGCACTAAGATGCCCGTATCTCCTGAAGCCCAGCCGGTTGGCGAAACACGCAAAAAGCAGAGCAAGGGCCGCTTCCCGAGGCTGTGCATCAGCGCCGCACGCGGAAGCGGCGGCAAAACCATGCTCAGCCTTGGCCTGGCAAAGGCGCTGAGCAATAAGGGTATTGCCCTGAAAGCTTTCAAAAAGGGTCCGGATTATATTGATGCGGCGTGGCTTGGCCTGGCTTGCGGCCAGCCTGCAAGCAACCTTGACCCATTTTTTCTTGGGCCTTTGGAACTCAAGGCTTTTTTTGTCCGCTCCCTGCTTTGCGTAGCCAAAGAAAGCGGAAACCAGCCCCTGGCCCTGATTGAAGGCAACCGCGGCCTTTATGACGGCCTGGACAGTTCGGGAAGCTGCTCCACAGCGCGGCTGGCGCGGCTGCTTGAATGTCCCATCCTGCTCTGCCTTGACTGCGCCAAACAAACCCGCACTCTTGCCGCCATGCTTCAGGGACTGCTTAATTTTGAGCCAGGCTTGATTTTTTGCGGTGTGGTTCTGAATAATGTTGGCTCAGCAAGGCATGAACGCGCTCTTAGGGAAGCGCTTAAAGCCGCGCTTCCCGATTTGCCCGTTTTTGGCGTCTTGCCAAGGCTTTGCGCCAATCCCCTCCCAGAGCGCTATATGGGTCTGGCAAGCCAGAATCTTGGTTCAGAAGCTAAAGAGCGCATTGAGGCTCTTAGCCAGGTTATCGCAAGCCGGCTCAATCTTGGGGCGATTATCAAAGCTGCGTACAATGCGCCGCCCCTGGAGCTTCCAGCGTGCCATGATCTTTCCGCATATTCAACCTGCGCTGGCAAAAGCCGCCCGAACAAAGCCCGGCTTTCAGAAAAACTTGTCCACACGCCAAAGAAAAGTTCAGCCAGCGCAATCGAATCTGCCGAATTGCCGGTTCAAACCGCCCTTGCTGGCGAGCATAAGCCTACAATCGGCTATGTTGAGGATGCGGCGCTCTGGTTCTACTATCCTGAAAACCTTTCTGCTCTTGAACATTGTGGCGCCCGGCTTGTGCGCCTGAGCCTTCTGGATGCCAAGGACGATCCCTGGCCCAAGCTGGACGGCCTTTATCTCGGCGGCGGCTTCCCTGAAGACTATCTGCGCGAATTGGGCCATGCCCCCGCTCTCAAAGGCCTTGCACAACTGGCGCAAGCGGGGCTACCCATCTATGCTGAATGTGGCGGGATGATCCTTCTTTGCCAGGGGCTATGGCGCGAGGGCCAATTCTGGCCGCTGGGCGGATTTTTCCCCCTGGAGCTTGCCTGGTCAGAAAAACCCCAGGGCCTTGGCTATGTTCAGGCCAGGGTACGCCGCGCCAATCCTTTTTATCCGCGCGGCCTTGAATTGCGCGGGCATGAATTTCATTATTCATCATGCCTCTGGCGGCTTGCGCCCAAGGCTTCCGCCTTTTGTCTTTCACTCTCCAGAGGCGTGGGCATGGCCCGCATTGGCAGGCTTGGCTATGACGGCCTGTTTCTTAAAAATACCTGGGCAAGCTACATGCACATTCTGGCCCCGGCCTGTCCGCTTTGGGCAAGAGCCTTTGTCAGCCTGGCCGCCAAATCTGTCCGCCAGCGCGAAGCCCAGAAATTTTGACAAGCTCCCCGCGCAGTCCTATTCTTGAGAAGTAAATTTCGGAGAAGCCCTCCCGGCCTTTTCCGCAAACCCACTCGTGAGGCCCAAATGTACCGCAACGCCAAAAATGTCAGCTACTACATGATCGGCGATGGCGCCCTGGATCAGCTTGGCGAACTGCTTGCTCCCAGACGCGATGCCATGCCGGATCAACCAGCCGTATTCTTCATCGATCACTATTTTGAAAAAACTGATCTTGTCTCACGCCTGCCAGTGCAGGAATGGGACATGGTTCTTTACATTGATACCACCAATGAACCCACTTGCGAAAGCGTGGACGCATACAGCGACAAGGTCAAAAAATTCCTCAACGGCCAGAAGCCCTGTGCGCTCGTTGCCCTTGGCGGCGGCTCAACAATGGATACCTGCAAGTGCGTGGGCAACCTTTTGACCAATCCCGGTAAAGCGACGGATTACCAGGGCTGGGATCTGGTCAAAAACCCGGCCCCTTACAAAATTGCCGTGCCAACCATATCCGGCACAGGCTCGGAAAGCTCACGCACCGGCATTATCTGCAACGAGGCCAAAAAACTCAAACTGGGCATGAACAGCGATTATTCCATGTTTGACCAGGTACTGCTTGATCCAAGGCTTACGGCCAGTGTGCCCAGGGATCAGTATTTCTATACCGGCGTGGATACATTCATGCACTGCTTTGAAAGCCTTTCGGGCAATTACCGTAACACCATCGTTGATTCCTTTGCCGAAAAAGCCCTTGACCTGAGCAAAGAGGTATTCCTTTCAGACGACATGATGAGTGACCACAACCGCGAGCTTCTGATGATCGCCTCTTTCAAGGGCGGCATGGCGGCCGGTTTTGTGGGCGTGGTTCATCCGCTCTCAGCTGGCCTGAGCATGGTGCTTGGAATGCATCACGGCATTGCCAACTGTTACGCGCTCTCGGTTCTGGAAGATATTTACCCAGAGCCTTACAAGGTATTCATGGAAATGCTCGCAAAGCAGAAAATCAGCCTGCCCAAGGGAATCTGCAAAAACCTGAGCCCTGAGCAGTACGATGCGCTCTATGAGGCAAGCATTGTGCATGAAAAACCGCTGATCAACAGGCTTGGCGAAAATTACCGCGATATTCTGACCAAAGAGAATGTCATTGAACGCTTCAAGAGGATGTAAGCCAGGGAAGCGCACTTCCAGAACTGGAGTAAGCCCAGATGAGCTTGAAGATTGATTTCAGCGGGCGTTCCATCCGCTATACTGAAGAGGAAATTGCCGCTGTAGCCGAGGCCATGCGCAATGCGCCTACCCTGACCCAGGGGGCTTACATGCGCGAGTTTGAAGACGCTTTTGCCGGCTATCAGGGAGTTGCAAAGGGAAGCTGCTTCACAACCATGAATGGGGCTTCGGCGCTGGAACTCTCTGCGCAGCTTTGCCAGTTCAAGCCAGGTGATGAACTGATTATTCCGGCGCATACCTTCACGGCCTCGGCCTACCCCTATCTCAAAAAAGGGGCAAAACTAGTCTGGGCAGACATTGATTCCAAGACTCGCGTAGTCAATGCAAAGGAAATTGAGCGCAGAATAACGCCCAAAACCCGCGCTGTTGTAGTGGTGCATCTCTATGGCTATGTGGCAGATATGCCGGAGATTGTCGAACTTTGCCGCAGGCACAAGCTCATTCTCATTGAGGATGCCGCCCAGGCCATTGGCTCCGAGCTTGCCGGGCAAAAAGCGGGCAGTTTTGGCGACATGGGCGTCTTTTCCTTTCATTCTCACAAGAATCTGACCACACTCGGGGAGGGGGGCATGCTCTATGTCCGCTCTCCCGAACTGGTCAGGCTTGTCCCAGCCCTACGCCACAATGGGCACTGCGCCTACACTCAAGAACGCCCGGACTACTGGAAGCCGGCAATGGGCAATGTGGATTTGCCTGAGCTTAACGGCGAGCCAATGCTTCCCAACAACTATTGCCTTGGCGAAATCGAATGTGCCCTGGGCATTCAGCTTCTAAAGCGCATTGACAAGATCAATGACGAAAAGCGCAGCCGGGCGCTGGCGTTCATCGACAGCCTGAAAGAGCATCCTGAACTGGAATTCCACCGCGTGGATAGTCCTAGGCACAACTACCATCTGCTTGTGGCGCGCATGACCACAGGCCCAGAACAGCGCGACCGCTTCATCCGCCTGATGTATGACAAGAAAGGCATCAAATGCGTTGTCCAGTATCTGCCGCTCAACCGCTACGACTTCTATAAAAAACAAGGGCTTGGCCAGGCTGACTGCCCTGAGTCCGATGCCTTTTTTGACAGCATGATTTCTTTCCCATTCCAGCACTGGATGAGTGACGAGGACTTGGCTTATATGAGCAAGGCAAGCAAAGAAGTGCTTGCCGAGATCGCTTCATGAGCAAGGCCCTGCCTGTGGCGCAGGGCAATGAGCCTGCATCAAGGCGCTGTATTCTCATCCCGGCAATCAAGAAAAACGCAGTCATCCCGGATCAGCTTGTTAAAAAGCTGGCCGGGGTGACGCTTATTGAGCGCGCTATCCAGACTGCCAGGGCTTGCGCCCCTGGTGAAGACATCATTGTCCTCACGGACAGCCAGGAAATTTCCCTGATTGCCGAACGCTCAGGCGTACGCTGGCACTGGAACAAGGATCTGCGTTTCAAGAGCCTGGACATTGTGGCAGAGATGCGCGAACTCCTGGGCGATCTGGCCAGCGCTTATACGCATTGCCTCATTCTGCGGGCCTCCTGTCCGCTTTTGACCTGGGTGGATGTGGAGGATGCCTGGCATAAATACCGTGAAAGCGGAGCGGACAGCCTGGTTACAGTGCGCAATGTGCGCCAGCGAATCTGGGAAGCCGGGGAGGAAGGGCTAGAGGATCTTCTTGAGGACGGCGGGGAGCGCAATTACCTTATCGAGAGTCGCGCACTGATCATCCTTGATCTGGCGCACTTCCGCAAGGCAAAGGCCAAAAAAAAGCAAGCCAGGGTCATTCCCTACTTCCTCAATGAACACGCCCTGGAAATCCAGGATTACCAGGACTGGTGGATTTGTGAGCGCCTGCTCAAGCGCAGGCATATTGTCTTTGTGGTGGCCGGTTATCCGGCCATTGGCATGGGCCATGTTTATCGCGCCCTGATGTTTGCCCACGAAATCAGTGAACACAAAATCACCTTTGTCTGCACCCGCGAAAGTGAGCTTGCCGTTGACAGCCTGGCCAGCCGCGATTACCGCGTGGTGCGCCAGGGGGATGAGCCGCTCTGGCAAACTGTTCTTGCGCAACGCCCGGACATGGTCATAAATGACTTTCTGAATACCAAAAGCGCCTATATTCAGAAGCTCAAGGAGGCCTCCTTGCGCGTGGTCAATTTTGAAGATGAAGGGCCTGGCGCAAAACTGGCTGATCTGGTGATCAACGCCCTCTATGAAAAAGAGGACTCCACAGAGCTTATGCGCTGCGGCCCGGATTATTTCTGCCTGCGCGATGAATTTCTTGCGGCCAGGCGCAACCCCCTGCGCCCAGAGGTGCGCACGGTGCTGATCAGTTTTGGCGGCACGGACGCCAATAATTGCTCCTTGCGTGTGCTTAAAATCATTGAGCCAATCTGCCGCGCTTTTGGCATCCGCATCCGTGTAGTTGCTGGCCCAGGTTATGCGCACAAGGCCGAGATGGAAGCCTGGCTGGCAAAAATGGAAAATCCGCTGGTGGAGTTTACCTGGGCAACAAATGTCATGAGCCGGATGATGGAGGGCGCAGATTTGGCTATTTGCTCAGCCGGGCGCACGGTTTACGAACTTGCGCAGTTGCGCGTGCCGGGTATTGTTCTTGCACACCATGAGCGCGAGGCCACACACAGCTTTGCCAGGCCGCGGAATGGCTTTGCCTTTTTGGGGATCATGGACAGGGTTGATGACAAGCGCATCCGCAATGTTTTTTTGGCCATGCTCCGTCAGGAGCGCCGCGCCCGCTACTGGCAGCGCCAGGACAGGCTTGATTTCAGCGCCAATAAGGCCCGTGTACTCAGCCTGATTCTTGAGGGTATGGAAAAGGGGAACTGATGCCCAGAAAATCCGCCAAAGTCATTGCCATTATCCAGGCCAGGCTTGGGTCAACACGCCTGCCGCTCAAGTCCCTGCTCTCCCTGCGCGGGCTTCCGCTCATCGACTGGGTAACAACGCGCCTTGCTCGCGCCCGCAAGCTTGACGGCCTGATTGTTGCCACGCCGGACACAGCGCTGGATCAGGTATTGCACGCGCATCTTAAAGAACGCAATGTGCCGTTCATGGCTGGCGCGGAAGATGATGTCCTGGCGCGTTTTTGCCAGGCCGCACGCCTGAGCGATGCCGGGCTAGTGATCCGCGTCTGTGCGGATAATCCGCTGATCTGGGGCGAAGCCATCGATCGCCTGGCGGATTTTTATGCAGCTAAGCCTTGCGATTACGCCTATAACCACATTCCGCGCAATAACCTGTGGCCCGATGGCCTTGGTGCGGAAATCCTCTCCCGGGATCTGCTTGAAGAGATCGCCCAAAAGGCCAACACGCCTGCCCAGCGCGAACATTGCCTGAACTACCTCTGGGACAATCAGCAAAGCTACCGTCTGGCGACCTTTGATCCCGAAGAAAGCTGGCTGCGCCGCCCGGAAATAAAACTCGACATTGACCGGGCCGAGGATTTCGCGCGCCTTGCGCTCATGCCCCTTGCGCCCAAGATGGAAGCCAAGGAAATTCTGGCCCTTTTCCCGCCTGAAAAAATGCTGCCAACAAGCACAGAATAGCCGCCTAAGAGCAATAGGCTAGCAAAGCCCATTAGGGCGGGGTGCAGGCTAGTCGGCCTGAAGACCGAGGTCTCAAACCATAGAGGAACTAGCGAATGAGCAAGAAAGCCCTGCCTGAAAATCAAGGCCCGGGTTCTGGCTTTTTTGGCCCTGGGCCGGAGGCCCTCAGCGCACTCTCGATAGCTGACCCGCGAATGGCTTTTTGCATCGAAAGCCTTGGGGCAATAGTGCGCCAGGCTCAGCCTGAGCTTTTTTCGGCCATGGCTAAGGCAATCATTGGCCAGCAAATTTCCACCAAGGCCCAGGAGAGCATCTTTGCCAGGGCGCAAACGCTGTTCAATCCCTTTTGTGCAGAAAGCTTGAGCAAGCTTGCGCCAGAAGAAATCCGCCTTTGCGGAATTTCCCTGCGCAAGGCCGAGTATATTCGCGAACTGGCCCTGCTCTGCGCCAGTGGTGAACTGGAATATTCAAGCTTGGACAGTCTTTCCGATGAGGCCCTGTGCCAGAGGCTTTCAGCCTTGCGCGGAGTTGGCCGCTGGACTGCGGAAATGCTCCTGATTTTTTGTTTTGGCCGCGAAGATGTGCTAAGCACTGGCGATCTTGGGATTCAGCGTGGAGCGCGGATGCTCTATGAAAAACGCGAACTTAGCCCGACATTTTTCAAGCGCTTGCGCAAGCTCTACTCGCCCTATGCCAGCTATGCCAGCCTCTACCTCTGGGCTGTGGCCGGAGGGGCGCTGGCCGGGCTGAAAGACCCTGGCGCTAATTCCGCCTGCCGCAAACGCGGGCCAGGCGGCGGCCAGACTCGCGGTAATGCTCCAGCAAAACATTCTGGATAAGTACAGAATCCAGGCTTTCTACTGCCTGATAGATGGTCTTATGCCGCCCATAAAACTCGAGGGGAGAAAAGAGCGTATCCCAGGCGCGGTAGTAAAGGAATTTGGAGATATGCGCGCAGGAATCGCGCGCCACGCGCACCATCAGCCTATTGACGCAAAGGGCCATCAACTGCTCATGAAAAGCCTCATCTATGCTGCTCATGCAGACGAGTCCGCTGGCAGTTGCACTCTGGCGGCGCATTTCCTCAAGAATTGCCCAAAGCCTGGCAAATGCAGCCTTGTCCCAGAGGCCAAGGGACTGGACAATGCAGGCCCCCTCTAAGGTACCGCCAAGGCAATAGCTTTCGATAATTTCCGCCGCGCTCATGTCGCGGATGAATTTTGGCTTCTGGGGATCGCCAGTAACTAGGCCCTGCACCACAAGCTGATGCAGAGCCTCGCGCACTGGGCCGCGGCTGATGCCCAGGGATTCAGCAATTTCCACTTCGCGGATTTGATCCCCAGGGCGCAAGCTTCCGGCGAGCAGGCGCTCCTTGATATAGGCGCTGGCCTGCTCTCCAAAAGTTTTGGCGCAAATGTCCCTCCCAGTCATTTAGGCGTTTTCGCTGATTTCTTCCGCATTTGCAAAGCGGCGGTTCCAGCCCGTAAAGACCGAGAAAAGCAGCACCGCAAGCAAGGTCCAGGAATACGGGTTATACAGCGCAGAGCTTATCCCGGGCGCTGTAATGCCATAAGCCTTGGCCGCGCTTTGCAGGGCGCCATACCAGGCAACCACAGCAATATGCCAGGGCAGAATGAAGAAAATTGTGCAGACTGCGCAGTCCATAAGGTTTGCCCTGCGTGCAGCGGCCAGCTTGAACTTTTCGCCCATGGGCCGAACCAGGCTTGGGCCAACCAAAAGTTCAGCCGGGGCATTGGCAGAAATGGGTATAGAGGCCAGAATGGTTACGCCCACGATGAAAAGCTCAGCCTGGCGCACGGTGGAAACAAGGCTGTTATGCGCAAAGTTGAGGATTTTGGTCATGATCCCACATTCCACAAGAATCTGGGTCACCGAGAGGATCAGAATGGCAAAGATCAGGGCGCCGACTACACTGTCCACGCCAGCCTGAATCAAACCCGTGGAGCCTCCCGCCTTGGCCGGAATACTGAAAAGATTTTCAGGCTTGAGTGTGCCAATGGCAAAGCCAATCAGCGCAACGGCTACATTGCCATAGATCAGAGACTCGATAATATGCCGCCCCATAAGCGCGGCCACAACTACCACCACAAGGGCCAGAAGTAGCCATGCTCCGGCAGGATCAAGACTGGCCTTGATTTCCGGGAGCATCCGCACTTCACCGCCGCCGCCAGCCACAAGGAAGATAATGCCCGCAATAGCCGCTGCGCTTACCGAGAGCGGGAAGCGACTTTTGACCACATCTTTCATGCTTGCGCCCTGGGTATAGGCCGAGACAATGGTGGTATCCGAAACAGGCGCAAGGTTGTCACCAAAGGCCGCGCCGGAGAGGATAGCCACGCCGAGCATTCCCGGGTCAGCCCCAAGATACCAGCCTGCCGGATAGAGAACAGGCGTCAGCGCAATACATGTGCCGGTGCTTGTGCCTGTGCCCAGGGAAAAAAGCATCGCCGCCACAAAGACGCAAAAGACAAAGACAGCGCCCGAAGCCCCGGTACTCATGCCCAGCCAGAGCAGGCCCTTGACCAGGCCGCCAGCGCTCATCAGCTTGCCAAAGACACCGGCAAAGAGCCAGGCGCAGACAATTACAATGCCCGTTGTATCGCCCATGCCGCGCATGGCCGCCTTGCAATATTCCGTTTTGTCACGGGCAAAAAAGAGGCCAATGGCCAGGGCAAGCCATGCGCAGGCCCAGAAGGGCTTTGTGCCGCCGCGCTGTTCCACAGAAAGCCAGACAAGCCCGATAATGAGAATGATCAGGGGCACCAGGCCGCCCCAGATTCCGCCATACATCTGAAGCAAGGGACGTTCTTCATTCATAATCTCAACTCCTCTTTCCCGCCCAGGACTTGCGGAAAGTATCCTCATAGGCATAAAGAGCCGGAGAACCTCCAGTATGCAGGAAAAGCACCCGCATCCCCTCCTTGAACCAGCCCTTGCGCACAAGATCAATCAGGCCGGACATGGCCTTGCCTGTATAAACAGGGTCAAGGAGAATGGACTCGGTACGCGCAAGCAGGGTCACTGCCTCAACCATGGCTTCAGTGGGCTGGGAATAGCCAGGGCCAACATAGTCATCAAAAACCAGCACCTTATCGCGGGGAAGATCAAGCTCAAGGCCCATATAGGCGGCTGTTTTTAAGATCAGGTCGTAAACGGCCTGCTCCTGCACGGGCTTGGGCCGATTAACGCCAATGCCCGTGACCGGGATGGGCACATTGCAACCGAGCATCCCCAGCAAAAACCCCGCGTGCGTGCCGGCGCTTCCACTTGGCACGACAAAGTGATCAAAATCCTGCTTTTGGACAAACATCTGCTGGCTGAGTTCCTGGGCGCAGGCCACATAGCCAAGCGCGCCCACAGGATTGGAAGCCCCGCCGGGAATGATGTAGGGCTTTTTGCCTTTGGCTCTCAGGCTGGCGGCGACTTTTTCCATTTCCTCAAGCATGGAGCTTCCGCCAGGAACAACGCTTATGCCAGTAACCCCAAGAAGCTGATAGAGAAAATTATTCCCGGAAGCCTCGGGTTTGTAGCTTCCAGGCACACGCTCCTCCAGCACAAGATGACATTCAAGGCCCTCGCGCACGGCCCAGGCCAGGGTAAGACGGCAATGGTTGGATTGAACCGCCCCGCAGGTTATAATCGTATCTGCTCCCTGCTTCAGGGCATCGGCAATGCTGAAATCAAGCTTGCGCGTCTTGTTGCCGCCCCCGGCGCCAGGGAGCAGGTCATCCCGCTTGATCCAGACTTCCACCTTGTTGCCAAGCGCCTTGGAAAAGGCTGGCAAATACTCTACAGGCGTTGCTTCCTGCACATAGCCGCGCCTTGGAAAACGCGCCAGATCCATCATTCCTCCCAGGCTTGAAGTTGCGCCAGCGCCTTGCTGGCCTGGCATAGATTCCCTATTTGAATTGTGCGCCGGACTCGCGAACAATAGCGCAAGCAAGCGCGTCACAGGCATCCACAAAAGGCAGGCCAATGGCTTCCATAGGCTCAGGGCCTAAAATGCCAAGCTCGGTACAGGCCACAATCAGCGCCTTGGCCCCGCGCGCGCGCAGGCTTGCTCCAACAGCGGTCAGGGCAGCGCCAGAATCAGGGCCATGTCTGCGGGCCTTAATCGTATTGATCAGTTCAAGCAACGCGGCCTCGCCATCGGCATCGGGGTAGATGGCCTCTGCGCCAAGGGCTGTGCAGGCTGGGCTGTAAAGCCTGTTCTGGCTGGTGGCCGGGGTGCCCAGAATACCGATCTTAATCACGTCTTGCGTTTTTTGCGCTCCGTCAATCTTAGAGAGGGCGTCTTTGGCGGCAATGGCCAGCATATCCAACACTGGCACAGCAACAGAGGCGGCAATATCCTTTAGCCAATAATGGGCTGTATTGCAGGGAATACAGAGGAAGTCCGCGCCCTGGGATTCAAGATCCCTGGCCATTTCAATCAGACATGGCCCGGGCGAGGCCGTGCCATCTAGCAGGGCAGTGATCCTTGAAGGCACTTGCGGATTCTGATCCACCAGCAGGCGGACGTGGCCAGTATCGTTGGGGGATTCTGTATGCGCAATGACGCGGCTCATCAAATCCACAGTGGCTTCCGGGCCCATACCGCCAAGGATGCCGCCGATCTTCCGTCCCTTGCTTTCCGCACGCCTTTCGCGTTCTTTGCTCATTGCCCCCCCGCATAGCCCTGGAATAAAATAATGGGCTAATGTTGAATGTTAACATTTAACGATGCTCTTTTGTGCCTAAATGCCCGATGGCTGTCAAGCCGATATGTAAAACTTTCCTCTAAAATAGGGCAATCCAAAACTGGAGACTTCTGGAAACAATCCCAAGGAGGTGAGCCATGAAGAAGTCACGCTTTTCTGAACACCAGATTACCACTATCCTTAAATCCGTTGAAACAGGCCGCACTGCCAAGTATGTATTCCGGGAGCATGGTGTCAGCAACGGCACATTCTACGCATGGAAGAGCAAATTCGTTGGTATGGAAGCGTCCGGCATCAAGCGCACGCAGGACCTTGAACATGAAAATGCGCGCCTCAAGCAAATGTATGCAGATCTTACCCTGGAAAATCGGGCCTTGAAGGATGTGATTGAAAAAAGTTCTGACGCCAGCCGAGAAGCGTGAAGCCATATTTTTCGTTCACAATGAATATGTGCTTTCCGTTAGCAAGGCGTGTGCGACACTACATATAAGTCGAAGTGTGCTTGCATATAAGCCAATGCCACGGGATGACAACCTAATCATAACCACGCTTCTTGAGCTGGCTGACCGCTATCCGAGATACGGATTTGCCAAGTATTTTACCAGGCAATCTTAAAATTTAAGCAAGCAGCGTCCGGCAATTTCTCCTGAGCGCATAGCGAAAATCGCCTCGTTAATTTCTTCCAGTTTCCATGTTCCTGCAATCTGTTTTTCGAGATCAATTCCTTTGGCCCTAAGCAGGCGCAAGTATCTTGGAATATCCTCATGTGGCACTGTTTCTCCGCCATGTGAACCAGTTATGCTTTTGCCAAAATGCAGGGCCAGTGTGTGCAATGTGGCGGCATCGTCATGGTCAGGCACGCCAATCAAGACCACTCTGCCTCTGGAATGGGCCATCTCATACGCATCTGCAATACAGGCGCTTTTTCCCGTATTCTCAAAAACAACATCAGCGCCAGACTGAATGCCCTCTACGGCAAGGATCTCCCGCACAGCCTGACTTGCTGAAATTCCCCGCGTATTAACAACGTGCGTTGCGCCAAGCTCTTTTGCCAGTTCAAGCCTATTGTCATATTGATCAAGGGCGATAACAGGATAAGCACCGCTGATTAGGGCTGCGTGGATCATGTTCAGACCAACCCCCCCTGCACCAATTATCACCACTGAATCGCCAAGTTTTATCTTGGCATCATTGACCACCGCGCCAAAGCCTGTTGTCAGCGCACAGCCAAAAAGTGGCAGAATACGCGGCGAAAAATCAGCAGGCACTACTGTCAGCCTGTTTTCGGAAATCACTGCGTATTCATTGAATGTTGTCACCCAGCCTGCATTCAGTTTTTTGCCGCGCCACTGATAGGCCGGAGGAGCAGCCTCTATGCCCTGCCCCTTACGCCAATGGAGCACGACGAGATCACCCGGCCGGGCAAAACGTACGCCTGGCCCGCACTGGATGACTTCAGCTGCCCCTTCATGCCCAAGCAAATGCGGCAAATAGTGATCCTCGCCCTTGCGGGCGTCAATTTCTCCTAGTTGCGAGCCACAGATCCCGGAATAAAGCAGGCGCACAAGAACCTGGCCGTAATCAAGAAATTCAGGCATGCTTATTTCATCAACAATCAAATCTTCACGGCTTTTGGCCAGAATTGCCGCCCTGGCCTTTTTTATCATGGTTTCAGTCATCCGCTAGTTCCTCCATGGTTTGAGACCTCGGCCTTCAGGCCGACTAGCCCGCACCCCGCCCTAAAGGGCGGGGTATCAATGCGGGCGGTAGCTTGGGAGGGGATGCAAACCCCTCCCAAGCGCAAGACGCAAAGCCCTGAAGGGCTTTGCTACCCTATTGCTTGCTGCCTCATCACAAGATATTTATCCACGCCAGCCAGGAACAATTCAAGAGGGGGAACTGGCAATTTGTGCCCATTCAAGTTCTGAACTTTTTCCGCGTCAAGAGAAGCATTCGCACACACTTTTTGCCATTGGGTTTCATCGCCTGAGTCGGTTCCGTAATACCGGCCAGTAAGTGAAAAGAACAGCCTGTTCCAAAGGCGCAAGCCCAAGCGCAAATCGTGGGCAAAGCTTTCTTCGGTATAAGGTGGCCAGCGCATTGCGCCGTCCTGGCCCGATTTTTTTTCCAGGCTGGCGGCGCACAAGCTGGCATTGCCGCTTATGACTTCGAGACACTCTGGATTCAGCAAGGGCCATATAGGCTGATCATCATCAATAGTTGACCTTGAAGTGAGCGGAACTTCCGGCTTAAGCAACAATGGCCCAAAGCAGGCCATATTTATAGCCAGGCCAGTAGCTTGCGCCAAACGCGCCTGCATAATCGCACCAAAATAGCGCAATGGCGCATCCGGCAGAAAAAGCCTGCTTGCAGGATGCCTATGCGTTGCGCAAATTTCGCGCATTCTACGATTATCCAGATCCAATACATTATCCCTTACAAATTCACTGAAACATTTCTCAGCGCTTTCCTGAGCCAGATAAGGGCCTGGATAATAAAAAATATGGGTTTTGCCCTTTTCAACCAAGGCGGAAAGCTGCGCAAGGCAGTCATTTTGCCAGACCATATCCGGGAAATTAAAGAATAAATATCTGCCATCAAGGGCCGCGTAAGGCAGTGCATGATTATGGCAGGCGGTCATCGGCGCGTATTTGTCTGCAAAACGCAGTCCGACACCCTCTTGCTGGCTAAGAATACTGTCAATAAATATAAATCTTGCAGCCGCAAGCCTTCTTAATTGCTGATATACTGGCAGAGAACGAATTTTTTGGGCATCCTCACGCCTTGTATAAAAAAGCATCCTCGCGGCGAATTTTCTGGACAATGCCGGAAGGTTGCCGGATGCCAGGAATGATGGCGCATTTATATTGCCAAAAAGGCGGATATAATCATCTCCCCAGATAACAGTGACAATATCCAGCCCAGGCAGATCCCGGCTATCTGGCTCATGCGCGTCATCCACAAATGGCAAGGATGGGAATGGATTACGCAAAACACGCCCGGAAGCATTTTTCGCTGCCAGGGCAAGGGCCGCCAAAGATGCGCTTAATGATGCAGACAGTTCAGGGCGTGTATCTTTGGAAGCATGGCGGAGATAAAAGCGCAATAAACTGTCATCGGCAATGAATAAAGCCAGCTTGCCGACAAGGCATCTGAGCCATTGCCATGCCTTTGCATAGATATTTTGTCCTGGGCGCGACAGACTATTCCTGATTGCGCGGCCCAGAGTGGGATATTTGCAGTCAAGAAAGGCAAGTGCGGATGGAAGAAAGGGACGTCCGCCCGCAAAAATGCGCAATACCGTTTGAAGCGCCTGAACGGGCTGCATACGCCAGATTTGGAACTGATCAATATCCGTCTGCACGTCTTCACGCGCATAAAACGTCTCGCGCAGCCTGCGCAGCCAGGTTATGGCCATAGGCGCAGGCAAGCGCAAGGAGAGGTCCAGGGCGAAAGGGTAAGCATAGGGATGCAACACAAGCAATCTGTGGCACTCTTTAAGGCGTTCAGCGCCATCCAGTTGTGCAAGATTGTAGCCTAGCAATGCAGCCGCGAGATTGGCAAAGTTGCGGATTTCATCGCGATGTAGATTATAGGCGCTTTCTAGATCCATGCCGCCCTTGCTGGCTTCACCTGACATTACAATACATGCTCACCGTTTTTATCCACAAGCCTCGGTTCAGGGCATAGCACGACAAAAGCCCCTCCTCTGGCAAGGTATTCCTGATTATCCTGAATAATTTTGGCCGCGTGTACCCAGGCAAGAATCACAGTATAAGGAGGCATTTTTTCATACAATTCCCTGGTTGGAGCAATATAAAGCCCATCCCCCGAAGTGTAACGGCCAACTTTCATTGGATTGTCATCAAAAACAACTGAAAGCAGGTCGTTAAGGCCAAGCTGGGCAATTAGCGTAGGGCCGCTTCGGGCCGCGCCATAGGCCGCAAGTTTTGCCCCCTCTCTTTTTCTGGCCTGCGCCCAGGCTCGGATTTTTTGTCTGGCGTTCTGGACATGGGTTGAAAATGCCTGCAAGGCGTCAATTCTATCTTGTCCCGCGGCCTGCTCCTGGGCAAGCAGTTCTGCAACCGAAGCCTTTTTTTGATATGGGCCATTCTTATGCTGGACAATGCCAATGATGGAGCCGTGCTGAATTGGCGCACGCCTTACATCTATAAGTTCCAAGCCATGGCGCTCAAAAAAGGGCTTGAGGGCCGTCACAGAATGATGGCTCATATGCTCATGGAAAATTGTCGCGATCAGCTTTTTTTCCAAAATATCGGCAAGATATTGTGCCTCAAAAACAAAAACGCCGTCTTCAGCAAGCAGATATGCCACACAAGCGGCAATTTCCTGCAAATTATCCATATGCGCGAAAGCATTGAACATGCATACGATCTGCGCTGCTCCCTGCTTCTTGCGAATGTCTTGGGCCAAGGGAAGGCGCATGGACGCCACAATGGTCGGAACACCGCGCTTTTCAGCCTCCGCGGCGGCTGCGCTTGCAGGATCAACCCCAAGGACACGGAAGCCTGCCTGTCTAAAGGGCAGGAGCAGGCTTCCATCATTACTGCCAATATCAATTACTAGTGAATTGGGCGGCAAGGTATAGTCCGCAAGCAGCCACTGCGCAATTTCTGCAAAATGTTCCGGCATCCCTTTGGCCGCGCCTGAGAAGTAGCTGTAGTTGCCCCAGAGGGCATCCGCGCCCACGACATCAAGCTGCTGAACGTGACCGCAATCCTTGCAAAAATACAGATCAACTGGAAAACGCGGGATATTGGCCGCAGCTTCTGGAGAATCGGAATATGCCTCGGCAAGGGGAATAGGCTCAAGCTTGACTGCCAGTTCAACATTAGCGGAATTGCACAGGCGGCAATTTGGGCGGTGATAAAGCTGCATTAAAAAACTCCCTGGGCGCTTGCAAATATATCGTTAATTACCGAGCTAACTGATTGCGGCATTAGTCCTGAAAGGCGCGTTGTTCTCTCCATGCCCAGGCCGCTGAATCTTGGCTTGAATGGGATTTCCACGCCTTCGGCCACTGCTGTTGTCGGCTCGATCAACGCAGAATCAATCTTCAGCGCCTTGGCGAGTACCTTGGCAAAATCCAGATAATTTATATTTTCCGCGCCGGAAATATGCAATGGCCCGGGTATTTCCTTTTCAGCAATCACCGCGAGCGCGTTGGCGGCAAAATCTCTGGAAACGGGTGCAAAAACAAAATCCGCAAAGGGCCGCACTGGCTCATTTTGACTCCAGGACTTTAGCCATGCAGGAATAGGTGAAGTTGATCGATCCAGAACCTTGGTCAGGCGCACAATGGCCAGCCTGTCTTGGGCCTGGCAAAGGCCAGCTTCACGCAAGATGCCTTTTTCCGCTAGATCTTTTTGAATGGCGTAAGGAAACCGCGCATCGTGGGGGGCCTCTTCTGCCGGCCAGGCCAGCTCACCGCCGAATACTGAATTGCTGGAAACAAAAAGCACATACATTCCCCGCGCCAAAAGACGCCCTACCAGCCTTGGAGTATGCACGACATTTACTTCGTGGCTTTGCGGCTGGCTGGCTGAACCAGCATAATCTATTGCAGCAGCCACAATAATAGCCCGGCCTGCATCTTTTGGAAAATCTGACTCCCCAGGCGTTGAAAAATCAAAGAAGATGCGCTCAGGGGATAAAGTGTCGCGTCTGCGGGTGGTGCCATAGGTTTTATGGCCGTGAGCTTGCAGCTTTTCAATGAGTCGGCTACCCACAAAACTGTCCGCCCCAATGACAATAGTTGCCTTACCACCCATTATTTCGGCCCTTTATGGAAATTATTGTGACTGCGAAGCATGGCAAGATAAGCCGCAGACTCTTTCCCATTTTTGGGATCAGGCGCAAAGGGCGCAAAGGATGTCTGATCTTCGCGGAATGGGCCTGCGCTGGTCTCATGAATTACAAGCAAGTCTCCAACAGATAACACTGTATGATACAAAGACGCTGACAAACGATAGAAAAAACCATCCCGGCAAGCATGCCCAAGAGAAATAATTTGCCGGATTCCTCCCAAATCATCAAAAATAAATATTGCCGCTTGCCCCTCAATGACATGGAAGGATTCACTTTTACCAAGATGCCTGTGCGGCACGATATAAGAATCCTGGCAGATAGCGATGATCATCTCCTGAACGGCATCATCGGCGCTTTTGTGCATACATAGGCGGCTGCGCCTAAACGGGGCAACAAGGGCATCACTCTTGATAAGCTCAAGCTCCGCCTCACTTAAACAGGCAATGGCGTCCTGGCAATAGAAAACCCCAGGCTTTTGGTGGATAATATTTTTCATGGCACAATATCTGAAAAAATAGATTGCCAACGGCGATTGTCATTCCTGAAAAAAGGATGATTTTTCGCCAGGGCCGCATGTTTTTCCTGGTTTATGGCCACAAGGCAGAAACTTTCAGGATGAGCGCTCAACCATGATGAGTCGGCAATTTCAAGCTGTGAAAGCGGCAGAAACCTGCCTTTCTTGGATTCGTTGTCATCAATTACAATATCCAGGTACGAAGCCAATTCATAAAAATTAACATATTTCATGCCCAGATGGCCTGCCCCGAACATGGCTATATGACTAAAGGATTTACGCAGATCCTCAAGCGCGTTTTTGATGGAGGAGGCTTTTGCAGGTAGGGACGCCGTGAAATTACTCACCTGTTCAATCTCAGCGGCAACATCTTCTCCTTGCATTTCGTGAAAGGCGGAGTTGGCAACACGCGCCACCGCCACCAGAGAATTTTCAATCGGAAGCTCATATTCAAGCAGATCAAGCACTTCAAGGCCGCAGTTTCGTAAAAAAGATGCAAAAGTCTGGCGTGTGAAATACACACTATGCTCTTCCCATAAATAACAATGCTGATCCTGGCTTAAGATATATTCGCAACCAGGAATCTCAAAGACAAGCAACCCGCCCTCGCGGACAATCCTGGAACAGCTTTGAACAAATTCGCGTAAGTTGATCGCATGCTCGAGAATGCGTCTGGCTACAAGAACATCGGGCTGCTTCGCGGACGAAGTTCTGTCAATGCCAGCATTTTTCCATCCGGCATTTTCAAGCCTGCGCAAAAAACTCTCATCATTATTGCTCATGCCGCCAACATATACGGGCTTATCCTTCATAAGTTTGCGCAAGCCCAGGCAAAGTTCATCCAAATGCGCTTCCGGTTCATTATATTTTAGCCCGGCAAGGTTATTAGCAAGCATTTTTTTGGGCATTGGATCTATAAGTTGTGCAAGGCCGCATAGCTTACAGACACCAAAGCGCAGAGGATGCTGAGGGAAGGATTCGGAAGCGCTTGCTAAAAACATATTACTGGGCGGCTGCAGGCCCAGGTCGAGCATGACTTCAACAGCCTTTGCGCCGCATCCGGCACAGGGCCATAAACTATTTGCTTCGTTCACGCCCAATTTCCTTTTTTAATGAAAATTCAGCAATTACGCCAGTTACGCCATAGGATGAAGCCTTTTTAGATCTGAATGCGCAGAACATATTATTAAAAAAAGATACGCAGGCATAGCTGAAGATATGCAAAAGATACCAGATAGAATTTTTCCTCATTCTATAAAGCCTGTAAAAAGCGCCAACTTGTCTGCCTGTTAGGGTTACGCCTAAAAGGTTGCCAATATGGGTTAAACGCGGAGAATAATGCTTCATCTCTTTCAAGGCGTGGTAATAAACATCCATGAAATGTCTGCGGCTGGCCGGACGAATGTGTGAACGCCCAAAAAAGATAATTACATTCATCTCATCACAAAGGTTGCGGCTTGCATTGCGGACGAGACGTTGAATATCCAAGTTGTCCGTTTCCAATGCCATGACGCATAGTGGGTATTGTTTATCACCGCAAATTTTATCCAGATGATCACTGCGCAGATCACCAACAAAGATCTTTTGCGGTTTGCCATATTGCATGACAATGCCGTCATAGACAAAACGGTCCGTGACAAAAAGATATTCTTGCCCGGGAGCTATATTCTCGCGCAGTTTTCGTTCCAGGGCGCGAAAATTGCACCATAGAGGATGCCAGGGGAATGCTCTCGGCGGGATGCCAAGAAAGCTTGCCGCCAGCCATAAGGGCCATGAACTGATCTTTTTTGCCAAGGCTGAATCAATGCGTACCAGAGGGAAGTCAAGGCCAGTGAACGGCTGATTTTCAGGCGCTTTAAGGTCGTTATCCATTTTGCGCGGAAGATACACATCAAGTGCGCCCAGCCAGTGATGATGGTATTTGGCATCAACTGTCCCCACGCTCAAACGGCCTGTCACTTCCTCCATAAAGCCATGGAACTTGCCTTTCTCCGTTTCCAGACTGGCAGGCAGTTCCCCTCCATGAATTACAGTTTCGTAAGCCGCCTGCCGCCTGTGCATCGTCGTTGTCCAGCGGGAAATTGAATTTGCGGCGTCCTTGGCCCTTGTTTTGCCGATTTTAAGAAAATATATTTCTTGGTGAAAATCCTGCAATTCAAGCAAGAAAAAAGAGTCTGAGTCGTCCACGGCAGCTATTTTCCCATCTGGACAAAAAGCTTCCGACATATCGTAGTCATGAAAAGAGCTTATCGAATTTTTATATACTGACGGCCTGAAGCAGAACTGGGTTGCAAGATAGTACCTGGCAAGCAATGTCTGCTCGTCCACCTGCCAGTAAATCTGGTTAAAATGAGGATTTGTATATATATCCTGATTTACAATGCGCGTGCTTACGGTGTGATGGCGGTGCTTTAAGGCCAAAGAGGCCAGCTTGCGCGGTGAAATCGGGCCTTTGGCAAGTATCTGCTCGAGTTCAGCTTCAATCTCCCCTGCATCAGCGCGAAAGCTTGTGGCCGGGATGATGGACGCACCTGAGTGAATCATTCCGAGGATCGTTTTGAAGCCGCCGTCAGCAAGAATAAAGTCAGCGTTATAAAGAATAAAATATGTTTCGGTCATTGCCAGCCCTGTAGCTGTTATCCCGCGGGCGAAGGCCAGGGTCAGAACAATGCCGTATAGAGATTTGCTGCTCAGAAGATCCTCAATGGTCACATATTCAACAGCGCAATAGTGCGAAAGTGCGGCAAAAATGCCCTCATTCTGTATGAGGGGAATACTTTCTGATGTAGTCAGAAAAACCACCGTAACATTGCAGTCACTTTGTGCAAGAAAAGGAATGTTTCCCGGGAAGATGAGTGATCTCAAACCCATTTTCAGAAAAGCATCCAGATAGCTTTTCCCCCATACTGGAATAAGGATACGAATATTTATGGGGCGTCTTGGCATATATTCTCCGCGCTGGAATTATAACGTTTTTTGCGCTCAGACAAAGCATATTTTTATTTATTCAAAATAAATAAATGAATAATCTCCTGTATAACCAGCATGGCTGAACCACCAGCGCCATTCATCTGGCGTGTAAAAACATTCGCAGGTAACCTGCCAGTAGAGCAGATTGGCTTTTTCTTCCTCGTTGCGCCAGGACTCCACGCAAAGATATTTATCTCTCTTGCCCACGCGCTCCATTTCCTGCAATGCCTTATAAAGATCATAGCAATAGAGATTATGCAGCGTGGTGATGGAAAACACAAAATCAAAATAATTATCCGGCCAAGGCAATGAAACAGCGCTCCCCCTGGTGAGGCAAGCGGCAACACTTTCATGGGCGTTGGCCAGGGCATAATCCGAAATATCCAGGCCATAAAGCTCAAGACCAGGCTCAATACTTTTTAGCTCGGCAAGCTGAAAGCCCTTGCCGCAACCAATGTCGAGAATTTTTGCTCCAGGGCCAAGCTGGTAATGCTCAAGCATGGCTTTGGCCACAGGTGTCCAACGCCCGGGCATGTAGCGGTAGCCGCCATAGCAGATCCTCCTGTCGCCATCCCAATAGTCATAGTCCCATTTTTTGGCTAGACTGGAAGCCTTTGCCTTGGGGTAATCCGGGTCATTTACCCTTGCCAGGTAATCTCTTTTTGTGGCTTTGTGCAATGGCGACAAAAAATCAATATATCCCATCCTCTCCCCACACTCCCCTTTTCAGAAATTGGCCTGCATAAGTCCGCGCTTTGGCAAGCTGCAATTCAAGCCGCTCCTCACCCCATTCTGCACCCGAAAAATCCCTGCGCAGGGCCGGAGTGCGCAAAAAATCATTTAAGATGATACAGCACCATTTAAGCCGATGCAGCGGAAGAAATATTTTGAACAATTTAAGGATTTTATCCTTGTCAAAAGTTTCCAGCGACTCCAGCAGGATCGGCATATACTTCAGCGGCACAGTCAATTCTGGCTGGCAGAAAAAATCACAGAGCATTTTTAGCGGATCATCCAGGCCCGCGTATTCAAAATCCACAAAAACAAGGCCATCGTCTGTTTCCAGCGCATTGTGAAAGCCAAAATCGGACGGAGACGGGAGCAATTTATTTCCATCCAAATTAAAATCGGCCTGTGCAATCTTCTTCCGCGCCGTATTTTCAACAGATTGCCAAGCTGGTACAAGCTCTTTTTGCACAAAATTTGCCGCTTCTCCGATTATGTTCTGCCTATCAGACTTCCCGCCCAAGGCTTTTGTCAGGCAATCCAATCTTCTTTCAGCCAGCCGGAAATGATCTTCTGGCTCCAAACAGGCTTCCGCAGCAAATGGCAGATTGGTCGCCAATGGATTTTCGGAATTGCTCGCCAGCCCACGGATAAAAGCACTTGCAGAACCAACTTCATAGGCGTCAATCGGGCTTTTAAGCGTCTTTCCCTGAAGATAGCCATAGATGGCAATTCCAGCGGAATCATTACGCATCAAGGGCAGGGCTACGCAGCCAATATTGCATTTCTGACAAAATTCCAGAAAGGAAAATTCGGCGGATAAGCGATCCCGCCTGTCTTGCGGATGCCTGAAATATTCCTTGAGAAAATATGACCTTACATCTGAATCGATCCGCCAGGCCCGATTGTTCCTGCCGCCATAAATGCGCCTTGAAGCGCAAAATTCTTCGCCCCTATTATCCAGCCAGACCCTTAGACTTTCCTGAATATCGCCTCTGAGCGCTTCATTTTTCTCATGCATGGCTAGCGCCAGCCAGGTATTGGCCTATCTCTGGCCAGGAAGTGAAAGAGTGGACGGCCTTTTCGCTTCCACAATGTTTGCCGGCTGGGTCAAAAAGAATCCGCGCCACAGTTTCAGGAAATGCAGGGTGCAAGAGGACTTCTGGCAGGTCATCAATAAAGCAGGCGCATTTCTGTGTTTCCACTCGCGCAAGCTTTGCCACAAGGCTCTCCTCCATAAATACATCTTGCCTCTCAAGCAGGCCAGGCGCAAAAAAGCCTTTGGCTTCCAGCCAGGCAATGGCAAATTGGTGCAGGTTATGCGCTGGACCAAGATATGGTTTACGTGTCTTGTGGCTGATGACATGGATTTGCCAGCCTGCATCCCGTAGCCTGGTAACTGTTTCTATAGCCTTGGGATACGGCTCAGCCTCAAAAATACCAGGGCCATAGATCTGCCCTTGCAAGAGCGTAAAATCTGCCTCTTTCCCCAGAGAGCGCAGGGCATCGCGGACGGACTGGCGGTCAGAGGCAACGCCTGGCGGCAAAAGCCCGCGCTTTTGCGCCTCCCTGTAAAACAGATCTGCATAATTGACGAGGGTATTGTCAAAATCAATACCGACTATCATCAAACTGGCCGTTTCTTTCCTGAATCATCAATGGCTTTCAAAATAATCTGGCAGATACGGCATGAATCCAATCCACAGGATTGCCGCACAAAGTCCTTGTCGCCCCCGCTGGTATAAAAAAGATCATCCGGGCCAAGGCGCAACAGCCGTGCTTTGTCAAGCAAGGCGGGATGCCCGCACAGCCATTCAGCAATGGCAGAGTATAGGCCGCCAGCTGCATAATGCTCCTCCAGTACCAGCACTGGCTTGCCCGAGGCGAAGATGCGCGACAGCAATCCAGCGTCCAGAGGCTTAATGCTGTGCATATTTGTCACCTCAACAGCATGGCCAGCCTGGTCAAGAACGGCTGCGGCCTGCATGGCCAGTGGCAAAACTGTGCCAGTTGATAAAATACAGGCATCCTGCCCCTCGCGCAGAATAATTGCCCTGCCGATTGAAAATTCAGGTTCATCTGGATAAATTTTCGGCTCATTCTTTTTGCCCAGGCGCAAATAAACCGGGCCAGCATAATCGTGCGCGGCACGCAGAGCCGCCCTGGTTTCCAGGGCATCAGCCGGGCACACGACTGCCATGTTGGGCAGGCTTCGCATCCAGGCAATATCTTCCAGCGAATGATGGGTCGGCCCAAGCGAGGCATAGGAAAAACCTGAGCCAACACCAACCACAATCACAGGCAGATTCTGCAGGCATATATCCAGCCGAACCTGTTCCGCACAGCGGCCAGGGTTGAATGCCGCAATGCTATATGTAACCGGCCGCAAGCCAGCCAGCGCCATCCCGCAAGCAACGCCAGTCATATTGGCTTCTGCCGCGCCACAGTTGATAAAGCGCTTGGGAAATTCTTTTTTGAAAGCATTAAAGAGATTATTGCCCATATCCCCGCAAAGCAGGACGATGGCAGGATCTTTGCGGGCCAGTTCAAGCAGTTCAGAGGCAAAGGCGTTTCTCATGCCAGTTCCCTGCGAATTTGTTCCATCTCCGCGTCACTGGGCATACGGTAATGCCAGTTATTGTCATCCTCCATAAAGGATACGCCCTTGCCCTTGATGGTTCTGGCAACAATTGCCAACGGCTTATCGCCATAACCTGCATTGCGCATAATTTCGAGCAAGGCTTCAGGATTATTGCCGTCAGTTTCAATGACATTCCAGCCAAAGGCGCGCCACTTGTCTGCCAGAGGCTCAAGCGCCATAATTTCATTGCTCCGCCCGGTGGCCTGCCAGCGGTTGGCATCCACAACTGCAATCAGATTGCCAGTTTTCTGCGCAGCTGCAAGCATGGCCGCCTCCCAGACACTGCCTTCGTTGCACTCACCATCACCCATGATCACGCATATCCGATAGGCCAAGCCGGTAATGCGCGCGGCCAGGGCCATGCCCAGGCCGAGAGGAAGCCCATGCCCAAGGGAGCCAGCGGCAACCTCCACTCCAGGGTAGGCATTAAGATTTGGATGCTCCTGCACGCCGCCATTGCTGTTGAATTCCGCGAAAAGCTTTTCTTTCGGGAAAAAACCAGCCTGGGAAATGGCGCAAAAAAGCGCGGCGGCGCAATGCCCCTTGCTGAATACCAGCCTGTCGCGTGCGGGATCGCTGACCAGTTGGGGGCTGAGATTAAGACCCCCGTTTAAGGCCGCAACAAGAATATCCACACAGGACAGACAGGAACCGATATGAGCCGTTTTGCTTTTATGGGAGAGTTCAATTATATCCAGGCGGAGCTTTTTTGCCTTTTCTGCCAGATTTGACATTGCAAAGCCAACTTTCAGATAAAATTATCGTGCGAAGCCGGGTGGATCAAGCGCCAGAGGTAATTGTTTACTGCTTCCATGCGGCAGGTAACATGGCATTTGCTTATATCCATATTCTCCTGGCAGGCGCGTATTTTTGCCTGTCGTTCCGCGCTTGCCCAAATCTCGGCAAAAGATTTATCCGCCAGATTGCCATAGTAAAAATTTTCATCGTTCAGGTGTCTGCTACAGCCCCAGATATTCGCCCCTGAATCCACAAAAGCCCAGAACGGCAATGCCAGGCAGCAGTCAAAATCAGCCTTTTTGCTATCCCAGCGCGACATTGCTTCGTTACGAAAAATTACCTTGAAATTTTCATTTTCCTCTTTTGCCAGGGCTTCAGCAAGGTCTGCATAGCCATCGTACTGAATATCTGCATAAACGCAATTATGACTCAAAGGATGTTGGGAATATGGCTTTATAACCAGGTAGTCCGCGCCTGCCTCCCGCGCCCGCCTGGCCAAAGCGGGCATATTGGCCGCCTGATCGGGCAAAAGAATACATTGCAGGCCAATGGCGCAAGTATCCCCATTTGTAGAGCGAAGCTTGGCCGCCCCGGCCACATTGCGCATGACCTGCTCAAAGTCTTCTGCCTTAGTACGGTGAACGCGGGCATAATCCTCGGGACTTGCGCCATTGCAGCTGATTTTTATCCAGGAACTCACAGCAAGCAAACGTTCGGCCCGTTTTTTATCCAGCAATACGCCATTGGTGGTAAAGGCCACGTCAATGCCCACTCCATGCGCAGCTTCCGCAAAAGCGCATATATCCTTGTGCAGAAGCGGCTCGCCTTCTCCGGCAAACATGAGCGAGCGCAGGCCAGAGCCTGCACACTCGCGCAGTCTATTCAGGAGCATTTCTGAATCAAGAAAGCGCTTTCTGTAACCCATGAAGTCCATGCTGCAAAATACGCATCTGTGATTGCATGTTCCTGACGGAGAGATCTCAATATACAGAGGAACTACAGGCTTGTTTTGCAGCCATTGGGCCACTCGTTCAGGATGAAGATGCAGCTTGTGGCCGTCTATATTATATTGATCCGCTCCCATCATCTGTTCCATTGTTGCAAGATTGCATTCATTTCTGCAAGCGTCAGGGGAATATTGCCTTCGCGCCCAACCTGCAAACCCGCGGCGATTGAGCCAAGCAAGGCCGCCTGCCAGATATCCCCTTTGGCAGCAAGCGCCAAAGAGGCGGCCACAAGCAGGGAATCGCCCGCACCAGCCACATCAACGCAGGCCGGGTTCAAGGCTGGCAACTGGTCAGTCTCGGTATGCTTGTTTTGCACCAGAACGCCAGCCTCGCCCAGGGTCAGGATGGCATTGGCTGCGCGGGCCTTTTTAAGAAGCTTGCCTATAAGCACAACCAGACCGGACTCATAATCATGGGTTGCCAGACGAGCCTCCCTTTCTGTGGGGGTAAGCAGGCTTGCGTCAAGAAAGCGTGATACATCGCCAATTTGTGAAGAAGACTGGCTGTCAACAGCAATCAGGGTATTTGTTTTTTGCGTAATTTTATAAAGGCTATCGACAAGCGGCTGGGGAAGACAGCCATAATTGAAATCGGAGAAGATCAGCAAATCCGCATCTGCTATCTGCGATTCCAGTGAAAGAACAATCTTGGCGATAATCTGTTTATCAATGGCATTCTGGCGCAGGTGGCTGACCTTGAGCAAAGTTTTATCCTTGCAGCGAAAACGTTGCTTGAGCGTTGTCGGCCTGGAACTGTCTGTAAGAATATTGAAATCAAGATCATAGTCACGGCATTTGGAACGGACAAATTCGTAAGCCGCATCAGCGCCGCAAACTGTGGTAAAATGCACACTGGCGCCAAGCCCCCTGGCGTGGGCCGCCACAATCCCTGCGCCGCCAAGGTAACGCCGTGTTTCTGTAGGGGTAACAACGATAGTCGGTTCTTCCTGAGACATGCCCAGGGCATCACAGTTGATATATTCATCAACTATGACATCGCCAATAACACATACACGCATATTGCGGAAATCATGAACCAGCCCCGCAAGCGACTGTACCGTGATCCCGCGCCTTGCCATATATTCGCCAGGCATGACAATGTTGCAAGACTGGAGCAGAGAGGGAACACGAACGCGATCCATTGATGATGGCAAGGGCAAGCCCGAAGAAAAAATCAGCTTGCCGCCTGTTTCTGCCAGAACTTGGGCCTCCGCATTGGCGCAGGTTTCATGCTCCTTGCCCTTGATCACAAAATCGGGCTTGAGGACACGCAATGCGCTCTCAATGGATTCATCCAGCAATACGGCGTAATCTACTACTCCCAACTCCTGAACATTGCTTAACCTGTCCAGTTCGCCAATTTCGCAATTAAATTCATTGCGCGGCAAAACCCCTACAACCAGTAAGTCCGCCATTTCCCGGGCCTGTCTTAAAAGGCGGATATGCCCTGGATGGATGACCTTAAAATTGCCGGAAACAAAGCTTATACGCCTGCTTTGATTTGCCTTGCGAATCTGATTCAGGAAAGTGAGCAGATCACTCATGTTCTTTTCGGACTTTGGCCAGCATATCCATCCAATGATGCAGAATGGCAGCATGACAAGTCTCTGCATTGCCATATTTGCGGGTCTGGACATAAAAATTCAAATCACCGCTTGTTCTCAGGGGATTTTGCGGGCTAAAAGCAGAGAGCGTAACTACAAAAACACTGTTTTGCCGCGCCGCAGCCACTGCGCGCAAAATATTTTCTGACTGCCCGGAACTGCTAATCGCAATCAGCAGATCACCTTTGCCAGAATAAAACCGAACTGGAATCATAAATGAATTTTCATAGCCCTCGTCATTGCCCATTGCTGTGATCATCGACAAGTCGGTAAATACGCGGGTGCGCAGATGGGAGTGCTTCATAACATCCGTTGAACAATGGCTGGCAATGGTAGCGCTTGCGCCATTGCCAATGAACAGGATCTCGCCCCTCCCAAATGCCGTGGCAACAGCCTTGCTTACCCAAAGCGCAAATGCGCTGTCCATGCCCATGCCTGAGCCATTGCGGCCTGTTGCCTTACTTGCATTTAGCAGGCTTTCAATATGCGCTACATAGCCTGACCAGCCTGAGTCTTCGTTGTTCATATTGCTCACCTAAAAACGCGATTGCAAGGGCATCCAGCCAGTTGCGCCCTTCACGAGCCTCAGGGCTTGTGCTGGTATTGTTGCGGACAATTCTGCAAGACAGATAAATTGTCCTCAACCCAAGCGCAAACCTCTCCAATACCATCATCCAAGCTATATTTATTTTCCCAGCCTAGGGTTTTTCTCAGCTTGGCATCATCCAGCATGTAGCTGGCATCCTTGCCAAGCCTTTCTTCCCCGCTGACAATATGCTCCTCTGGCCTTATGTTCATAATTTCAGCTATACGCAAGACCAGATCGCGGATTGAAAGATAATCCTGGCTTGCGACGTGAAAAATCTCTCCTGGCCTCGCACTGGTCATTATTTTCATTGTCGCCGTGCAGACATCGGAAATGTGGACAAAAGCACGCATCGATCTTCCCCCGCCATGCAGGGTCAGTCTTTGGCCTGTGAGGAAACAGATCACCGCACGCGGGATTATCCTGTAAAGTTGCTGGCCTGGGCCATAGACATTGGCTGCCCTGGTAAACACAACTGGGAAATTATACGCATTGAAAAAACACCTAAGACTCATGTCAGTAGCAGCTTTGGAGACAGCATAAGGCGTACTTGGATTATAGGGGCTGTCTTCCTTTATGCTTCCTTGAGTTGCGCCATAGACTTCCGGCGTGGAAATTTGGACAAATTTTTTCAGCCACAGATGTTTGCGCAGCCTGTCGTGAAGAAGCAGCGGGGACAAGGTATTTGTGCGCAACCAGTGTTCGGGATTAAGCCAGCTTTCTGCGACCATGCCCTGGGCTGCAAAATTAACGATATACTCCGGTTTGTCCGCCTCCATCCTGGATAGGATTGGATCAAGATCATGATTTAGATCCGCTTTAAGGAATGTATAGCGAGCCGGATGGCTTGTGCGGCCAAACATATAGGCCAGGAAAACAGGCTCTGCCTCTTGCGAGCGGCTTATTCCAGTAACCCTGTAGCCTGCTTCAAGCGCCTGGCGGACAAAATGTGAGCCGGAAAAGGAGTTGCTGCCTAGCACATAAACATGTTTGCTCACGGCCTCTCCCCCGCCCTCCTGAAACCAACAGCCGCCGCGTAATCTTTTCTTGCCCTGGCAAGGCTGGCCGATGTGCCAATGTCGCGGTGATAGGCGACTTCAGAAAAAGTAAATATTCTGCCCAGATAAAGCGGGATAAGATCAAGGCTCAAATCAGGATGGGAAGAAGGAATTGTGCGCAAAGCAGCCAATATTTCTGACTCCATCATATATACTGCGCCATTGGCAAGAGTGCCTTTTACACCTGCCTGCTTTTCGTGAAAAGCACGCACTATGCCTATCTCGTCCAGTGAAACAATCCCGCATGATTCCGGCTCTGTGGTATTGAACAAAAGCATTGTCATGGCGCAGCAATCCGGGCGCATTCCATGCGCTGCAACAAATGCCTTAAGCGCAAATATGCTAAGATTGTCGGCATGGGCTACAAAAAATGGGCCGTTTTGCAAAACTTCAGCGTGCCTGAGCAATGTGCCGCCAGTTCCAAGCAGTTGCTCCTCGTGAGCCAGGAGAACATGCCGGGCAAAGCTTGATCTGCATACATATTCATGCACCTGATTCGCAAGATGATGCGTATTGACAATAATCGGATAAAACCCGGCATCAACGCATGCTTCCAGCCAGAAATCCAGCAAGGGACGCCCCGCAATCGGCACAAGGCATTTGGGTGTTGAATCTGTAAGCGGGCGCAGCCTTGTTCCCATGCCGGCGGCAAGCAATACTGCGGGTATGGACATATCATACACCCCGCATCAGGCCCTATGACGAGAAGCTGGATAACAACCCACACAAAGGGCAATCAGATAATGCGCCATGGGCGCGCAGCCTGAATGCCCAGGCTCATCGCAAAAAGCTGTGTCATATTTTTTAGCAATGCGTTCACGGGTAAAATCGAGGCAGGAAATTGTAAGCAAACTATGCCTTGGATTCGTTCTTATGCTGTGGCTGCTCCGCGCTCCAAGTTGGTATGGCTTGCTTTTTTCATCTTGGGAATAAAGAATCTGCCCATAGCCAAAGACAGTTTTTCTGGCAGTCATTTTCATAGCAAGCGTCTCTGTTGCCTTAATTCTTAATATTCAGCGCAGGGTTTCCAGCCATAATTTTCGCATCACGGCAGCCTTTATAAATGCAGGCGGCTGGAAGAATTGTATTGTCATTGCCCACACGTGCATGGGGCATCAGCACGGTTTGAACGGAAAAACTGTTTCTGTCGCCGACATGCGCGCCGCCAAGAATCATGCTGAATGTGCCCAAAAAATTGCAGTCACCAATCCAGGCGTCATGGCCCACTACCACACTGCCATTCAAATAATTGCCATTCCCGAGAATAGCATTACAAGATAAATAAGAGGCGCGTGCAAGGATATTGCCCTCGCCAAGAAAGGCGCTTTGCGCTATCGGAACAGTTGGATGAATGAGATTGATAAACGCAGCGCCCCTTTCTTTCCATTTATGGTATGCCCGCCAGCGCAACGCTGGCAGGCCAATGCCAATGGCAAAAACATCGTTAGCTTCTGGAACATAGTCCGCATCATTGCCAAGCGCCAAGCCCTGCAATTCACAAAGATTACCAGCGTGGCCTTCAAAAGCAAGAAAACCTTTGAAAACCAGATCCAAGCCAGCCTCAATGCAATCCTGGGCAAGCCAGTAACATTCGCGCGCAGCGCCAGAGTTTCCTATAATTACAAGCTCTTTGCTCATGCAAGGCGTCCGCCGTCCACCAGAATATTTTGCGCGGTGACCCATTTTGTAGCCGGAGACAGTAAAAATGCCGCCATATTGGCTACATCTTCCGGCTCACCAAAACCAAGAGGGTAAAGGCTTTCCTCCCTGGTAATAAAATTTTCGCCCAGAAGCTCCACTGTTTCATCGAGCATCCTGGTCTTGACTAGGCCCGGGGAAATGCAGTTCACACGTATATTTTGCGCAGCCAGCTCTTTTGCCATGCAGCGGGCGGCGCAAACAAGCGCGGCTTTTGCCGCACCATAGAGCATCTGCCCCTTGTTCGGAGAAACAGCGGCAGCCGCTGCAATAAACACAATGGAAAAACTTTCTGCGAGATGATTCTTGCGCAGGCTTGCTCCCTTGGCCACCATAAGCGGCGCATGCACAAGCAAGTCAAACAGTTTTACGCCGCTTGTATATTCATAAGCCAAAAACGGGCTTGTCTCTGTTATGCCAGCGGCAAAAGCAAGGCCGGCCAGCCTGCCATAACGCGCTACAAGCAAGCTTACCCATTGATCAAGATTGGCAATGTCCGCCAGCAAATCTTTCGGCTCAGGATAAAATAGCTCTGGAAAGGGCGCCTGCTTGCGCACACTTTCCAGCTTTTCGGCTTTCCTCCCGCTGGCAATCACCCTTGCCCCAAAGGAATTCAGGCGCAACGCAATGGCTGCGCCAATCCCGGAGCTTGCGCCTGTAACGAGAATTGGCGCTTCACCAAAGGCAATCTCAGGACAAAAGGGCATAGAGGTCACCCACAGTGACAGCCTTTTCCAGATCAGCAAGTTTGAGTTTTCGGGAATAGGCCGCGTTTGCCAGACCGATAAAAGCCATGGCCGAGAGGGAATCCCATTCCGAAATGCTGTCGAGGCGCATATTCATCTTAAGCGGCGCATCCCTGTCGATACACTCCTGGAATCGGCTTAAAAAAACATCAGGCATGATCAATTTCCCCGGAAAATTTTTTGTGCCATTCGGCAATGCGCGCTTCCCTGGAAAGATCAGGTTCAGGGCTGTCAAAATCCTGAATTTTGCAACATTGCAAGCCAGTAAAGTCGCCCAGGCAGGATCCCCATGAAAAACCAATGCCATAACCGCATAGTAGCATACGCAGGCGCCCTCCGGCAGCAGATCGTTCTGCCAACTGGTCACAGATAACACAGGGAATGGAGGCAACAGATTGATTGCCATACTTTTTCAGCGTTTCAATCGGTGTCTGTGCAGCGCTAAATCCAGTGCTGTGCATGATGTTTTTGACAATCTGGGCATTGGCCTGATGGAGAATTAAAAAATCCAGTTCATCCGGCCTAAGGTCAAGATGGGCAAGAAAATCTTTGATATGCTCAGGCACATAGGACATGGTAAAATCAAAAACTGCCTTGGCATCCATCCAGATATTGCCTGCGCCCGCGAGAGTCCAGGGGTTGCCTTGCCTGTCTGCTACTTCCCTTGTGTACTCCCTGTCATTTGTGCGAATATGCGGAATGCGGAAGCCACCACCAGGGCGGATAATCGCCTCATAGCCTTTGCCGTCATTGCCAAGAGAAAAGTGAAGCGCAGGCGCACCGGCCTTGTATTCAACAAGAGTGGCGCTCCCAGCATCCCCAAAAATGGGCGCGATAATCCTGTTCGCTTGATTTATGTATGAAAATCCAGCGTCTCCGGCCAGGAGCAGGACTTTTTTAACAGAGCCTGAAGCTATCATGCAGGCTGCAAGCCAAAGTCCGTAAATATAGCCTGAGCAGCCCAGATTAACATCAAAAAGGGCACAATCTTTCGAGAGGCCCAATTCTTTCTGGATAATAAAGGATGTTGCAGGTGCAGGATAATCAGGAGTCTGGCTTACAAAAATCAGGCAATCAATGCTACTAAAATCACAATGAGAGAGAGAGAGAGAGAGAGACAATGTTCGCGCCGCCTGCATACAGAGATCTGCTGCTGTAAGCCCCGGTTGGGCCACTCGCCTGGTATGCAGCCCAGCTATCTTTTTCACTCTGGATAACTTGCTTTTATCATTGCCATACATTGCCAATTCATCATCAATACATATTTCATCCTTCGGCACACAGGCACAAATAGCCTTAATGGACACATCAGCAAATGAAGTGAATGCCATAAGAGGAATACCCTTTTAATTCTTTAAGCCATTTCGTTTCCAGGATTCAAGAATTATATAGCAGCAATAATTCATTGATATTCCCGAGTATAAGTTCTTATTTTGAAGCCGTAATGCTCGATGGAAGTTGTTTCATCGCTGGAAGTTGATTGAGAAAATGCTTGGCAAACTCTGGGAATGTTTTACCTGCCTGATCCATTAAGCTCGAATTATCTTCGCGCACATAGATATCAAGAAAATTAGCAAAGACACCGTCTGCCAAAGTGGAGAGATCCCTGAAATAACGATTGTGGAAGTGCTCGTTTATCGACCACAATGCATCAAGCTCGGTCATGCCATGAATCCGTCTATGCTCAAGAGCATTTGTGAATGCATCTTTATATAGCGCCTTGGCGTGCCGGCGGTAAACAGCCATAATCTCAGGAATATAGCCTATCTTGCCCATCTCGGCATGGAGCAGATGCCAGTACCAGTCACCAGGGCATAAATCTGCCCGAAACCAGTCTGGCAGTCCCTCCTGAAAGCGCCAGCGGTACACAACGGAATTGGTTTGGATTATATTCCCCTTGATCAAATCCGCAAGATAATACTCCTTGCGCACGCCGCGTGGCAAGGCTGATGTCGGCGGGAAAATATCTGAAGTCTGTCTGCCTTCAAAAAGAACCGCTACAGGATGGAAACAGAGGGCGCAATTTGGGTTGCTTTCGAGAAAATCAACCTGTTTTTGTAATTTAAGCGGATCGCTGAAATAGTCATCTCCGTCACAAAGGGCCGCATATTTTGTCCGGCAACGCAAAAACATACCCATGATGTTTTCATGCGAGCGACGCTGCGAAAGAAGCACTGGCTGGATCGAAGTATGCTTTGCCGCATAGGCAGCGACAATGGCCGCTGTCCCATCGCTTGAATGATGATCCAGCACAAGATGCCGCACCGGGAAAGAGGTCTTCTGCGCAAGAACGCTGTCCAGACATTCGGCGATATATTTTTCATGATTGAAGGTCATGGTCAGCACGGTCAGTTCCACAGGAGGCTTTGGCTCGCCTATATGCGCCACTCCTCCCTGTTCAATGTCTGACAGCGCTTCAAGCATAACTTTTTGATCGCCAGTCAGCATATTTTCATCATTGGCAAAGCGCTGACGCAAGGGTTCACGAACTTCCCGCGGCAGGGATGCTGCAAAAAAACGCACTCTTTCTTTTTGCAAGGGCCTGTCCCCAGCAACATGCGGCTGGCTTGCCAGCCAGGGCGGAGAATCAAGCGCTCCCTTTTCCAGGAACAGCATTGACTCAAGTTCGCGCAGGGATTTAGAGCCGCCTTGAATCAGATTGTCACGAATATTTTTGTTGCTGATTGGTTTCGTGCCCCATTGGCTTTCCGCAGCGTGAAGGCAGTCCATAAACAGCGCCTCATCTAAAACGGGCCAGGCATTTTCCCGTACTTCAAGCGCCCTTGCCAAACGGCGTGCAGTTACTGAGGCCAGACAGAGGGGATGCCTGGGCAAATGCAAGGGAGACTGAAAATCAGGGCACTGCAAAAAGTCAAAGACGCCCTTTGCCAGACCGTCCTGGGGTTTTGCTTCAGGGCATGCGCTGGTATTGGCTAGAAGATGGACATTGTTTTTGCCCCATCTGCGCTGGGTGTCACTTATTAAAGCGGGTAGAGAAATTAATTGCGCACTTAAAGTCGGACCATCGATCAAAGGCAAGGCCCATGACTCCCTGAACCTGAAGTATTGCTCCAGAACACAGGCCGGACGCCCTAGAATAAAAAGAAACTCAAGATTGTGTTTCGCCAGCGCGGGATATTGCTTCAATGTCCGTTCAAAAGACTGGTGTTCCTCAATATCCGCCGAGGAAGAAAACAAAAGGACATCTTTCCCTGATTCAGTATGTTGCGCAATTTCATTGAAGGCACTGTCAAGATAAGCCGGGACTTGTGAATCTTTTGCTCCGAAACACCAATATGGCTGATGTGATGGGACAAGCTCGCAAGTCCAGTGAAAAAAAGGTGCAAACTCAATACCCCTGTTATTGAGAAGCTCCCTGTTTTTGTGCAAGGTCGCAAAGAGCCAGGGACGCGACGGGCTGATATCAAAAATTATATACAATTTACTCAAAGCAATTTTCTCATTAGGCGCACTTTAGCTCAAGCCATACGTATCACTTGCGCCGTGCGCTCTATTGCATCTTCGTCCACATCCCGCCCCATAGGCAGGCATAAGACCCGCGAGGCTACATCTTCCGCCACAGGGCAAGCACTGCGCCAGGCTTGCTCAAGATAGGGTAGCGTATTCAGCGCCGGATAAAAATAGCGCCGCGGATAAATATTCTGTGCGCCAAGTTTCTGCTCAACCCGGATGCGGCAGGCTTCATCCGGGAGGAGAATTGGATAATAGGCGCAATTCCAGTCAAGTCCAGGGCTGCTTGCCGGGCTTTGCAGGCCAAGTCCGGACAGGGCAGAGGCATAGCTTGTGTGCAGGTTTTTCAGCCTTTTAATTTCAGCATCAGTTTCCGGCAAAAGTAACAACCCAAGCGCGGCGTGCAGTTCACTCATCTTGCCATTGATTCCAAGGCTTAGATGCGTATCGTTGATATGCCCGAATGCACGCGCAAGCGACAATGCCTTGTGGGCATCCGCACTATGGCAAATAACACCACCGCCTTCGGCTGTATGAAAAACCTTGGTGGCGTGGAAACTGCAAATACTGTAATCGCCATAAGCCAGCAGGCTTTTGCCATTATAGCAAGAGCCAAAAGCCTGGGCTGCGTCATAGATCAGGGGGAGATTATGCTCTCTGCTTATGGAAGCAAGGCTCTGCACGTCACAGGCAAGCCCATAGATATGCACAGGCACTATTCCGGCAATATCCGGCTCAGCCTGGATGCGATCTTTGAGCAATCTTGGCGAAAGGCAGAATGTTTCCGGCTCAATATCCACAAAAACGGGAATACAGCGCATCCAAAGCAAAGCCGAGAGCGTGGCCACATAGGTATAAGGGGTAACTGCAACTTTCTTTCCGGCCAGTCCAGCGCAGTGAATTGCGAGCATTAAGGCCATAGTGCCGTTATTGCAGGCCAAAAGGTGCGGCACAGCAAGATATTCCGCCAAACTGCGTTCAAGCTCACGCACACACTGCCCATTATTGGTTATCCAGGCGCGCTGAAAAATATCATTGCAAAAGCGCGAAAAATCTTGCTCTTTAGGAAAGCGTGTTTTTGTTACATGAATTGGCTGCTTTTCTTTCGGCATATTGATTGCAGAATCTGAGACATAATCTCTAAAGCGTTACTGGCAACGCCAACTGGCAAGGGCAGCTTGCTTTGATTTCCTCCGCCAGTTATACGCGCAACTTATTTCAGTTTTGCAGAGATATGGATTTTTGGCAATCTCAATAGTTTTGTTCATTGCGGCTTCGGCGCGGGGATATATTTTTTCCATAATCTTTGACACAGGCGGACAAAGAACCAGCCGCAAGCCATAAAAAGCAGAAAAAGGGGCGCAAGCACTCCCCAGGAATGTTTTGAAGCTCCAACCCAAAGCCCACTCAGCCAGAAAAGCAGAAAGATGCAGACAACATAGGCGGCGTAGCCCATAGCGCGCTTAAAGCCAGTACGGGAAAAAAAATTGATTGCGGAAGCCACAGAAAAAGCAGCAACTACGGCCATGGCAAGCAGGGCAAGAAATTCAGGCATACTTGGCTCTTTTCAGGGCTCTGAAAGTCAAGGACATGGCGGCAACAGAAAAGGGAGGCCAGAACCTCCCTTTTCTATCTTGGAATTTTAGCCCTGATTTAGGCGTAAGGGTTGGCGTAAAGCAAAATAAAGCTGATAACCAGCGCATAAATTGCCAGGGATTCAATGAATGCAAAGGCCAGAATCATTGTGCCTGTAATCTTGCCGCTAACTTCAGGGTTGCGGGCCACGCCCTCGCTTGCTCCCTTGAGGCCCAAGCCCATGCCAATGCCGCAACCACAAGCGGCAATGCCAATGCCAAGCGAAGCTGCAAGGCAGACAAAGCCAAGAGAATCAGCATTCAGCGAATCCGCAGCAAAGGCCATTGTTGCAAGCCCAAGCAAAGCTACGGTGTTCAGGACAACCATCAGAACTTTGCGCATCTAGCACTCCTCACTTTATATGTTGGGCCGTTAACGGCCATTCCCCCAAACAAGCTGTTGCCTAATGCTCCGCGCCCTCAAGGGCACTATTGATATAGAACATGGTCAGCATGAAGAATACAAAGGCCTGCATGCACTTGCCGAGGAGAAAAAGGGCATAGATGGGAATGGTGGCAAGGATCGGGGCCATGACAAAAAAGAGAATAATGACAATTTCCTCACCGCGGATATTGCCAAAAAGACGCAAGGAAAGTGAAACTGGCCGTGAGAGATGTGAGACGATCTCAAGGGGAAACATCAGCGGCAGAAGCCATTTGGATGGACCAAGGAACTGATTGATATAGTAGGCTTTCCAGCGGGCAAGGCCAACCCAGTTATAATAGACAAAAACAAAGAGCGCCATGCAGACTGTAGTGTTCAGATTGGCCGTGGGCGCATCGCAACCTGGAATCAGGCCAAGAATATTCATGCCGAAAATATAGATGAGCATCCCCACAAGCAGGGGCACATATTTTTTGCCTTCTTCGCCCATGGTGCTGAGGATAAAGCGCTCGGTAGTATCAACCACGGCCTCAAAAAAGTTTTGCAAGCGTCCGGGCACAATTTCCAGCCGCCTGCGCAGATACCAGGCCACAGCAAAAAGGATGGCCATGCACAGCCAGGAATAAAAAACATGCTTGAAAACGAGTGTCTGGCCATTGATGGTGATTTCATCCATGCCCAGAAATGTGGAGAGAAGCACCGGCTCCGGCAAGCTACCAGCCATATTTAAGCCTCCTCATAGGCGGCTAAAAACACAACCCCGGGAAAATATTTTAGCGCAATGCCCAATTCAATCCTTTAGGGAAGCAGTTGAGCATTTCACTGCGTGTGAATAGCAAAAAAAGCTCAAGAGGGCAAGCCCAAGTCCCGAAGCTAGGCCAGAGAGCAAGGCCAGGGCAGAAATCTTGAATATTGCCAGGGCGCAATACAGCAGGATAGCCACAATCATTAGGCGCACAAGCCAGTTGAGCAGCACGACCCGCAAAAAGGCGCTGCTGTATTCACCAAGTGGCACGCGGAAAAAAAAACGCGACCAGGCCCAGAAAATCCAGGCCATGCACAAAAGCCCCAGCCCAAAGGACAATGGCCATAAAGTCCATGGCAAAAGCGCAAGCCCACAAAGCAAGACCGCAATAACGGCGCAAAACTCATTGCGCAATAAGGGCAGGATAACCGGGTGGCTTATGCCCTGCCGCCAGAGCAAGGTTTCAAGCTTATGTATCCATTTGCGCATCTATTTTCCCGCTTGCGGTTTTCGGCCCGTGACTTGCTCTTTTTCCAGCCTGCGCAACAGCACTTGGCTGTCGCGATAGACATTGAGAAAGCCCGCGCCAATGCCAATGAATAAAAAAATCATCTTGCACCAAGGGCTTGTGCCAAGCCAGAGATCCAACGCATAGCCAATGCCAAAGCCAACAAGCGGGCCGCTGACCAGATGCAGCCCAATAACCCCCACATTGGACATGGAGCGCAAGCCGCTGTGCTGTACCTCAAAAATATCCCGAAATTGCAGACTTCTCTCCTTGTTATCTACGGCATTAAAAGATCAACGCTATGCCATGCAGTTTGCAGACCTGCCAATGCAAAAATAGGCAAAGCCGCGTTCGGCCATGGCTTTGGGCGGATAGAGATTGCGCCCGTCAAAAAGAATCGGCGCACTGAGCAAAGCCTTAATGCGCTGAAAATCAGGATTGCGGAACTGATTCCATTCTGTGACAACAAGCAGTGCCTGAGCGCCCGCGCAAGCGGAATACTGATCAGGAACGATTTCCACAAGCGGGTTATCCTTGAAAATTTTGCGTGCATTATCGTAAGCTACTGGATCATAGGCGCGGATTTTCATTCCCTGCGAGGTGAGTTCTGTAATGATGCTTATGGCCGCAGCCTCGCGCATATCATCAGTATTGGCCTTAAAAGCCAGCCCCCAGACCGCAAGAGTTTTGCCGCGCACTCCGCCTTGGGGGGCAAAATATTCCTCAATGCGCCTCGCAAGGTGCAATTTCTGGCGGCGGTTCACAGCCTCAACGGCATTGAGCAGGATAGGCTCAACACCATAACTTTCCGCAGTCTGGATCAGAGCCTTTACATCCTTGGGGAAGCAGGAACCGCCATAGCCAACTCCAGGATAGATGAACTGATAGCCGATGCGCGAATCTGAACCAATGCCCATGCGCACATCGCGCACATCCGCGCAGACTTGTTCACAAATTGTTGCAATTTCGTTGATAAAGGAAATCTTGGTCGCCAGCATACAGTTCGCGGCATATTTGGTCATTTCCGCACTGCGGACACCCATCACAATAATCTTGTCCCGCGTGCGGGCAAAAGGGGCATAGAGTTCGCGCATCAAGGCCGCTGCTTGGGGCGAGGCTGTGCCGATGACCACCCTGTCTGGCTTCATGAAGTCAGAAATTGCGTCTCCCTCTTTGAGGAATTCCGGATTGGAAACAACTTCGGCTTGAAAATCGACGCCGCGCTTGCGCAGTTCTTCTGCAATGATCTCACTGACCATGTCAGCTGTGCCAACAGGCACCGTTGATTTATCCACAACCACCAGATTGCCACTCATATTGCGGCCAATTCCACTTGCCACTTCACGCACATAGCTTAAATCGCAAGAGCCGTCCGCTTTTGGGGGCGTTCCCACACAGATGAACACCGCTTCCGCATCGGCAAGGCCATCTTTCAGACTGGTAGTAAAGCAAAGCCGTCCGTCAGCATGGCTGCGCTGAACAATAGGCTCAAGCCCAGGTTCATAGATATGCACCTGCCCGGCGTTGAGCTTTTGCACAACTTCCTGCTTGACATCAACACAAATTACCGTATTGCCCATTTCTGCAAAACAGGCCGCGCTCACAAGGCCAACATAACCTGTCCCGACAATGCAAAGTTTCATTCCTGCTCCAGGATTATCGTTTCGGCGATTAGCAATTCTGTCTGCTTGACGCGATAAAATAAAAGGCGGCAAAATATCTTCGCCAAATAATAAGATTAATCTTTTTTGGGTTCCCCCGCAAGCAACGCGGCATGAAGGGCGCAGAAATCCCCTCTGGAGCAAATGTGATTGTTGGCATTGGAATTGATCTCGTAGAAATTGAACGCATAGAAAAAATCTACGCAAGATTTGGCAGCAATTTTTTGAAAAAAATATTCAGCGCAAACGAGCTTGCGCTGAACATCAATCCTGACTCCTCTTTCCTCGCAGGCCGCTTTGCAGCCAAGGAGGCCGCGGTCAAAGCCCTCGGAACTGGTTTTAGCCAGGGAATTGGCCCGCGCCAGATTGAAATCCTTCAAAATGCCTCCGGCTCTCCTTATCTGAATCTGCTTGGCCGGGCAAAAGATAAGGCCCATGCGCTTGGCGTGCGCTCCGCACTGCTTTCCATCAGCCATGAGCGCGGACATGCCGTGGCGCTTGTAGTCATGGAGCAATAATGAAATTCTTCTGCACCTGCAAAAAATTTTTAAGCCAGCTTGCGCCTTTGCCCACACCTGAGGAAATGCGCCTCTGGGATCAGCACGCCATAAGCTTTGGCTTGCCGGAAGCAATGCTCATGGAAAATGCGGCACGAGGCGCTTTGCAATGTCTTTTGCATAACACAGGCCCAATCCAGTGCAAAAATGTCTGGCTTTTCATGGGTAGCGGCAACAATGGCGGCGATGCCGCCTGCCTTGCACGCCATTTGCGCGATCTTGATGCCAATCCGATTCTTTTTGCACAGGCATTGCCTGCGGAGGAAAAGCAAGCCTGTGCCTTGCATAGCAGCTTTGCCAGGGCCAACGGCGTTCAATTTGAAATTCTGCCCAAATTTCAGGATCAGTCTGAGGCCACAGCTTTTTTCGCCAAGCGCATCACGGAATTGCCGGATATAATTGTGGATGGCTTGCTGGGCACTGGTTTTCATGGACAACTGCGCAAGGAGCTTGCATATCTTATCGCTACTATAAATGATTTAAGCACACGGCAAAAACAGATTTTTGTGCTGGCCCTGGATATTCCCTCGGGCCTTGATGCCATGAGCGGGATGCCTTCCCCCGTTGCTGTCTGCGCTAATCTCACAGCCAGTTTTGCCGCAGCAAAGCCAGGTTTGCTCCTGCCTTGCGCCAGGCAATGGGTTGGCACACTCCATGTCTTAAACATTGGCCTGCCCCAATGCTTAGAGGATAGCTGCCCAAAGAGCTTTTATTTACTGGATGGCCATGCCCTGGCAGTCCTGCAAACGCTGGACGCGCAGCAAAGAAACACACACAAAAACAGTTATGGGCATGTTCTGGTTTTGGGCGGCTCACCTGGCCTTGAGGGCGCGGCCCATCTTGCGGCAGCTTCTGCCCTGCGCAGTGGCGCTGGCCTTGTAAGCGCCGCCACGCCAAAAGACTGTACCGGCGCTGTGAAATCTTCCTGGCCGGAAATTATGACGCTTGCCCTTGGCAATACTGCTGAATGGCCTGTGCAGATCAGCGAAGAACTTGGCCTGCTTCTGCAACGCTGCTCTGCGCTGGTTATTGGCCCTGGCATGGGCCGAAGCAATAATGCCGCAATCTTTCTGAGATCCATCCTGGAATATCCAGCCAGACCCGCGGCAGTGATCGATGCCGATGCTCTTGTTCTTCTGTCTGTTGAAGCTGACCTTATGCAAAAACTGACAGCTAGGGATATTTTAAGCCCACATCCCGGCGAGGCGGCCCAACTGCTCGGCTGTAAAGCCCGGGATGTCCAGGCTATGCGCCCTACGGCACTCAAAGCCTTATGCGCACTCTCAAAAGCAGCCGTAATCCTTAAAGGCGCTGGAACCTTAGTTGGCCAGGAGGGGCAGCCTGTCTTGCAATCGCCCTACGATATTCCACAACTGGCAATAGCCGGTGCTGGCGATGTGCTGGCAGGTTGCCTTGGGGCGATCCTTGCGGCGCAAAAAGACGCAAATTGCCAGGGCTTGAGCGCGGCGGGGCTTGGCGTGGCCCTGCATTGTCTGGCCGGACTGCTTTGCGCAAAAGACTATCCTAAGCGCGGCGCAAGGGCTGGCGATCTGCTCAATGCCATATCTTTAGCTAAATGCGCCTTTAAAACCGCGCCGCCAATCAAGTCACCGGATCAAATCCTGCCCTGGCCGGCACAATAACATGCCTATCTCTCCCGATTTGCGCACATACCCTCGCACACTTGTTCTTGAACAGGCAGAAGACTGCCTGCGCCTTGGTCAATGGCTGGCAAGCGAGCTAGTGCGCTCAGATCTGCGCTGTGTGCTTCTGCATGGGCCTTTAGGATGCGGCAAAACCTGGCTTTGCCGGGCCTTGGCCCTGGGTCTTCCTGGCGGCAAGGAGATTGAGCCTGCCAGCCCATCTTTTACGATCTGCAATGAATATCCCACCACCCCGCCTGTAATCCATTGCGATCTTTATCGTTGCCAGCAGGAAATCCCTGAAGAATTGCTGGAAGCTCTGGATAATGGCGAAAGACTTTGCCTTGTGGAATGGGCAGAATATCTCTCGTTTCTGGATCTGCCTGCAAATCTGCTGGACATCAAATTCAAGATAGACAAAGATAGACGGCTTTTGAATTTTGCTGCAAAGGGCAATTCTGCGTGGGCAATTCTGGAGCGGCTGTTTCATGATGAAGCTTTCACCAGGATTGCAGAACAAAATTTATGAGCAGCTTTGGCCAAAACATCGTGAGCAACTGGACTGGGAGAGCAAGACGGTAGCAAAGCCCTTCAGGGCGGGGTGCGGCCTGGTCGGCCTGAAGGCCGGGGTCTCAAACCATAGAGGAACTAGCGGATGAAGATACTTGTACAAAAATTCGGCGGCACTTCTGTTGCCACCTTGGAAAACATGAAGATGGTCCGCGAAAAAGTCAGGGATGGCTTGAACAGGGGCAACAAAGTTGTTGCCGTGCTTTCTGCCCGCGCTGGTGAGACCAACCATCTTCTGGCCTTGGCTGATGAATGGTCGCCAGCCCCGGATCGCGCCGAATCAGATGTAATTGTCTCCACTGGCGAACAGGTCTCAGTGGGATTATTTACCATGCTCCTCAAGGATGCCGGGCTTTCGGCCCGCTCGGTACTGGGCTGGCAGATCCCAATCACCACTGACGATGATTTCTGTTGCGCCCGCATCCTTTCAATCAATAGCGAGATGTTGCGCAAAGCCCTGGATGAATATGATGTCCTCGTGGTTGCTGGTTTTCAGGGCTGCACTGTTGACGGTCGCGTAACAACTCTTGGACGCGGCGGCTCAGATACCTCAGCCGTGGCGCTGGCCTCGGCCCTTGGCTCAGCAGAATGTGAAATTTACACCGATGTGGAAGGTGTTTTTACAACTGATCCTAATATTTGTTCAGCGGCCCGCAAAATGAACCGCATTGCCTATGACGAAATGCTGGAACTTGCCAGCATGGGCGCAAAGGTTTTGCACATCCGCTCTGTGGAATTTGCCAAAAAATATCGCGTCCCGGTCTATGTGCGCTCAACTTTCAGCGATGATCCGGGCACGCTTGTTACCCAGGAGGATTTGAGCATGGAGTCAGTGCTGGTTTCTGGCATCGCGTATGACAAGGATCAAGCCCGTGTGACCCTTAGGAATGTGCCGGATGTGCCGGGCATGGCGGCTTCCGTATTTGGCCCACTCTCCGAAAAAGGCATTCTCGTTGACATGATCGTCCAAAATACGAGCCAGGACGGCCACACGGACATGACCTTCACCATTTCGCGCAAGGACTTGGCACAGACGCTGAGAATCATGGACGAAGTGGCGGCAGTAATCGGCGCTTCAGAAGTGTTGCATGATGTTAGCGTGGCAAAAGTTTCGGCAATCGGCGTGGGTATGCGCAACCACTCCGGCGTAGCTGCAAGGGCATTTGCCGCCCTGACCCAGGAAGGCATCAATATCCTGATGATCAGCACCTCGGAAATCAAGATTACAATTCTGATTCAAGAAAAATATGTTGAGCTTGCAGTGCGCATTCTGCATGACACCTTTGGCCTTGACTGGGATCTCGGCTGCTAGATGACTTTGCAAAATAGCCGTCACAAGCTCAGCCGGATGCAGTTAATTCTTGGACTTCTGGCATGTCTTGCCCTTGCGGCTTGCGCAATTTTAGATCCAAGCGCCTTTTGAATGTAGCGCAGTCTTGATAAATAGGAGGATGCTTCTGGTCAGGGCTTGTCCTGGAAAGCAAAACATATATTTCCATGGATGCACCTTCCGGCTTTGGTTCAGGCTGGACAATCGTGCCGGCTCATGCTATAAACCCTGTCGCTTTGATGAAGTATCCCAAACGAAACGGTTTGGCCTATTTCATCTTGGCTTGAAGTCAAGCAAACTACGCCAGATGAATGTCTGCTGAATATCTAGGATATTAGCGCAAAATTAGTGCTTGGCGTTAAAGAAAAATTGCTTTATTGGGTTGTCGTTCAATTGGCAGGACGGCGGATTCTGACTCCGCTAATCAAGGTTCGAGTCCTTGCAACCCAGCCACAACTTGTCCTCATCGTCTAGTCGGCCCAGGACAACGGCCTTTCACGCCGTCAACAGGGGTTCAAATCCCCTTGGGGACGCCAAGTAAAATCAAAGGGTTAGAGTAAAATCTAACCCTTTTTTGTTTATGCTGTGCTAACCTATTACTAACCAGTGGCGTAATCATTGTTTTCTTGTCCTGATTAAACGGAGATGTTTGGATTGGTATGTCAGTAGCCCATTAGGGAGTGCGGGATCAACTCTTATTGTCTCGCTCGCAAGATCCTCGCCCACTCCTGATGGCTACCTGGCCTCACGGATCGGCTGCTGACAAAAGTGCGAAAAATTCTGAACACTACCAATACATTTTTAAAAAATTTTCTTTTTTCACTTCACAATCTTGCATCCTGTGGTTCACTCTCCAAAGCAAGAATGGTAAATATAGCCTCATGCACTTTATGAAAAGGTTCACCCTCATTGCTGTCCGGCTAACGCCAAATAAAAAAGTCCAAAATCT